>OOIH01000002.1_pt1 | contig 119897 bp, 136 predicted proteins | sample 1691801 | NCBI WGS metagenome assembly OOIH01 (sample SAMEA1061690, study PRJEB22710) | metagenome
GAAGTAATCGAGGGTGAATAAGACCCGACCATTATAACTCGTGATAAGGAAATGGAACGCAGGCTCAAGGGCGGAGAGCTCGTTGGGGATGAAAGAGGCGACCTTGATCATGTCTTTGGCGATGTGCCAGTCGTAGAATATACCAATGATGATGATTTAATTGGCGATTTCGAGGCCGTCATTCCGTTAATTGACTCGTATAACATTCTGCAAACGGCTCGCATCAAAGATCGTCTCAAAACAGCAAACGCTCTATTGCTTGTAAGTGGTGGTAACCTTGACGAGAAACAAATTGACGCCATTATGGAGGGTCGTATCGCTGACCTGCCTGAAGGGGCAAAAGCTGAATATATCACCAAGAGCACCAACGAGCAAGAATCTGAAACCCTGCGTATCTCTATCGCTGACGATATTCACAAAATCTCTATGACTCCTGATGTGAGCGATAAGAACTTTGCTGGTAGTGCATCAGGCGTTTCACTGCAATATAAACTCTTTACCTTTGAGAAACACGCCAAAGATAAAGAACGCTGTTTTGAGGCTGCTCTCATGGAACGCTTTGCCCTATATAATGCTTACTTGAACCGTACCGCTAACATGGAGATTATTCCAACTGCCAAAGTAGATGCCGTGTTCCAGCGTGCCTTGCCGCAGAATGATGTCGAAATGGCAAATATGATTAACTCATTGGCTGGTATTGTAGATAAGAAAACTCTTATTTCCCAATTGTCGTTCGTTAATGATGCTGAGGAAGTTGTGGCTGCGGCAGCTCGTGAAGAGGAAGAATCGCTAAAATTGGGAAATTATGGCACTTTTAACCCTGATATGGCTAAAGACACAGAAGATGACAAAGAAGCCTCTGAAACTGACGAATAGGAGGCCAGATGGCACTAAAAAATGGCGAATATTGGGCTAAAAGATCAACTGAACGCACAACAGAGGCCGAGAGAAGATCTGTTGAGTATCTGAAACAGGTTAAACGGACATACAGAGAGACGGCAAAATCCCTAGTCGAGGAGTTGAGAGCTATGTATGCGACCTACTATCGAAAGGATAAGACTTTTGATATGGCGGCATTGCATATGATCCCAACAGATGGTAGCTTGAAAAAATTCAGAGATGCCATGAAGGCTGCTGGACTCACTACGCAGCTCCCTGCAAATTATCAAGGCAGAATTAACCGTTTAGAGCTATTGAATGCTCAGGCGTGGCTTGAAGTGAAAAAAGCCGGAGCTAGAGAGCGTATGCTGAATACTCAGTTATACAGCAAGACTATTCAAGAGTCGTATCGCAAGACTCTTTATGATACGCTAAAAGCTACTCGCAAGAGCTCCACTTTTGCCGATATTGATACGAGAGCTGTTGGAGATATTCTCAATACGAAGTTCTATGGCAAGAATTACTCAGAACGCATTTGGGCGAATACTGACAATTTGGCGGAAAATCTTGGTGATATTATTTCACGAGCCGTGGCCTCAGGGCAGACGCAAGAGAAAACTATTCGTGAAGTGCAAATGATGTTTGCCGTAAATCAGTATAGTGCCTCAAGATTAGTTCGTACTGAGACTAACTATTTTCAGAATAGAGGTGAAATCGAAGCATATAAAGAAATGGGCATAGAGTCGTATGTTATTGTTGCGACCCTCGATTCCAGAACTTCCGAAATTTGCCAGTCAATGGATGGTAAGAAGTTTGCCGTCAAAGATATGAAGCCCGGTGTAAATACACCACCATTCCACCCAAATTGTCGTACTACCATTGCTCCATATGTTGGCGAGGAGTGGGAACCAAAAGAGCGTATTATGCGTGATCCTGAGACTGGTAGAAACCAAGTTATTGACAAGATCAATTATGAGGAGTGGAAACAAAAATACCTGATACCGGCACAAGAAAAAGGTGAAAACGAGGGTATGGTGAGGGTAATTGTAGGCAAAGCGAGCCAAAATCTAGCAAAATTGAACCTTTCGGCAACCCAAAAGCAGGCTATTGAGAACTATGTTAGTGGCGAAACTATGTATATCAATCAAGAATTACGCCGTGGTGGCGTTGAATCGCTATCGGATGATGATTTTGCTCAATATACACAACTAAGGCAGGCAACTAGACATGAGCTCGGCTCCGAGGCTACACTATATCGTTCCGTTGATGCTAGTGCAATTTTTGGGGAAATGAACGCCTTGCAATATGACAATCTCGTAAGCTATGTAGTCTATGGGGATAAACAAAAATTGATAGCAGACGATGCAGAGCGTCTTATCCAGTACGCTAAGAATCGAGGCAAGATTGTCGAAAAAGGTTTTATGAGTACAACCAAGAGCCAAAAACTTGCACTGGGATTCAAAGATTTCACTGGCTCAGATAAGCCGGTTGTATTGGAGTTAAAGGTTCCGTCCAACGCACAGGGGTTAGATATTGGGAGGCATATGCCAGCGTTGGAGAAACGCATGCGGCAGCAGGAAGTATTACTCACTGCCAATACTGAGTATAAGATTATTGATATTTCCGCTAAAGACGGCCAGGTTTATATCAAGGCAAATGTTGTTGTGCCTCAGCTGGTGACGGAAGTTAAACCTAACGGCATCAAAGATACACTTAGCCAAGCCCAATATGCTGAGTACAGTAAGAAATTGTCAGCCCATAAGCCAGAACAGACGCTATACGACACCTATGCCAGTAAAATCCATATTGCCGATACTAAATATAAGAAAACTGCACACTATGAGCCAATAGGTAATGTGATTAGGTTTAATCTGGAGGTGGATGCAAAAGAAAAAATTGGCGATGATGCCTATCGTGTGCTTTTCCACGAATCTGGGCATAGCATTGACGCTATGAGTAACGGATCGTTTAGAACTGAGCCGTTTTCTGCTGTTTATCGAGATGGTTTATTCCCCAAAACCATCAAGGAAGAGGCACGAAATTATGCCATAAAGCTCCAGAACGAGGCGAAGAAGATTAACCCAAATGCTCGCATCGATAGTGGTTATATGGCTATTACTCAAGAAGTGCGAAAATATAGCCCGAAGGATACGACCTATGTGTCAGATATCTTTAGTGGAGCAACTCGAAATAGAGTGCGTATTGGTGCTTGTCATTCAACGACCTATTGGGATAGGGGTGGTGACAGCAGGCTAGCGACAGAAGCTTTCGCTGAAATGTATAGTGCCTCCATCCTCAATGAAAATGCCACGAAGTTGATTAAGAAATACTTCCCGAAGTCCTATAAGATTTATCGTGATATGATAGAAGAAATGATAAAGCGAGGTACAAGTGGCAATATCTGATGAGAAACGCATAGAGCACGCTATTCGCAAATATACAGAGCATTTTGACATGGGGCTACCGATAGGGTTCGCCCAAACTGAATTAAAAGATGCGAATGACGCAGATGAGTGGGAACAGACACTTAATGAGGCTATTAAATATGATGAACCATTCAACTATTGCTGTGAAGGAGTGTTTTCTGATGACGAAATTATAGAGCAAGAAAGACTCAGGGCATCACGCAAAGCCAGGATTAAAACCAAAAAAGGCGAGGAATAGCAAAGATAAACGCTTGAAATGTGAGATTTCCAGTTTTTTGATGCGTATGTTATAATACAGATAAGACCAAATACGACTTAGGATTACACTAGTCGTCTTTTTTTCGGCTTAGGTAGAACCTGAGCCGTTTTTTGGAGGTAAAAATTCGAGGCGACTCGTTAAACTCGGAGGAATTATGTCAGAAAATGACAACCAACCATCAGGCGGCGATAATACTACCGAAACCGGAAAAACTGATGTAAATAAGGGTAGCGAAACAACTTTTACTCAAGAAGAATTGGGCCAAAAACTCTCTGCTGAGCGGAAGAGCTTAACGGCCAAGTTCGAGAAGGAAAAGCAGGAGGCGATCAAGGAGGCAATTGCCGAATATGAACGCAAATCCAAGCTTACTGAGGAGCAAAAGGCCACAGAGGCTCAGAAAGCAAAAGAACAGGCTCTAGCCGAGCGTGAGCGTCAAGTAACCTTGCGTGAGCGTAAAGCTGAGGCAATGACTATACTTTCTGAAAAGAACATTCCGACAGCTTTTGTTGAATATGTGCTCGATGAAGATGCCGACAAAATGGCAGAGAAAATTGACGCATTGTCAAAAGTTTGGAGTGATGAACTGAACAAGGGTGTCAAAGGTGCAGTTTCAGGGAATACTCCAGATGACAAAAATAAAAGCGATCTCGGGAAAAAGACATCTATGGCGTCCGGCGTTTATCGTGGTGACGGCAATAGTGTCATCTAATAAGTAAGGAAATATTACAATGGCTAAAACTGATGCTTTGTCCATCTTGGAATCTGCGGAAACCAAAGAAAAGCTGAAAGAGCTTGATGGAAATCTGATTGAGGCTATCCAAAAAGATGCCCTCTCTAACCGGCTTAAAAACACGGAATACTCTGGTGATCCGACTAGTGGTTCTGTCGTGATTAACCGTTTCAAGAACGCTGAGTCTGCCAATTATGGCACCGCTCGTTCTGCTGGCAAAGGCAGCAAACTCAAGAACTCTGGCAAGGTGACGATTAACCTTGACAAAGATAAGGAAATCATCGAAGAAATCGAGAACAAAGACCTCAAGTTCTTTGCAGTTGGTGGTCTTGCCGAACGCCGAACTGCTAACCACAGTAAGCGTATGGCTGCCGAGCTTGATCGTGCCTTCTTCGCTCTTGCTGAAAGCAAAGCAAAGGCGGTTACTCTCGCTACTGGCGTAGTTGATATCGATGATGTCGTTGAGGCTGCTATCCAGCAAGTCGAGGAAACGAACAACGACTGGGTTGATGGCGTTGATCGTTCCGATATCGAAGTAACCCTCAGCACCCATGCCTACAGCAAACTTCGCAAATATGTCGATGTAATCGATGGTGGAGTTGGTGCTGAAGCAACTCCGTTGTTCCACGGCGTGCGTGTCTATTCGAACACTCGACAGACGGCTGATGTAATCGTGATGCGTCATGGTTCAATCGCTCAACCGGTTTCGATTGACGATTATGCCGCTGAACGCATTGGCCTTTCTAACGCTTCGGCTATCGAGCTGTTCTACAGCTACGGTACTGCGGCCATTACGCCCGACCTGATTGCTAAGATTGTCAAGCTGCCAGTCGCTACGACCAGCACTTCTGATAGTGGAACTTCTACTGGCGGTGGCACTACTGGTGGAACTTCTGCCGGCGGCACTTCTCAAGGCCAATAGAAGATAAACAAGGATGCAACCAATGGATCGCTCACTATTCGTAAAAGAAGTCATTACTCAAGTAAAGGTAATAAATCGCACTATTAACGATGATGATCTGCTGCAATTCGTAGTTGAAGATGTTGTCGATAGGGTGTCGTTATACCTCCGATATGATGAGGAAGATGAATTTGATGCACGGTTAGTCCGAGTGGTCGCAAAGGTTGCATCCTCTATCTTCAAAGAGGCCAGCAACAATGTCGATAGCTCAGAAGTTGATATGAGTATCAAATCAATGAGCGATAATGGCCAGTCTATCACCTTTGGTGACGCAACGAGGAATTATCTCGCTTCAGTTGAGGATGGGGAGCTATTTAGCTGTTTTACTAAACTACTTCAGCCGTATAGGAGGATTCGTGGAATTTCCCAAAAAGGCTAAGGATGCTATCTCGAAGGCATTTTACGACAAGGTTGTAGAGATCTTGGATAAGAAAGAGGCCCTAGATGATGAAGGTGGAGTCATTAAAGGTGGCGAAACCATCAAGAGCACATTTAAGGGCAATGTTCAATTTCTCGTCCAAGAACAAGAGCAACTTGGTGTTGGGTTAGTAAAGCGTGGTGATATTCAAATCACCTGCCCAACTGACACCGAAGTGGCGATTGACGACATTTTGCGATATGCGAATGTTCGCTATACGGTGATTAGCGTGTTACCATACGATTCTCATTTGACGATAGTGGGGCAAAAATAATGGCTAATTCCGTAACTATTCGTGTAAAAGGCTTAACTACCCTAAAGGCGAAGTTTGGCAACTTAACACCAAAGGTGGTCGATGCTCTAAAAACTGGCATCAATCGTGCTACGGCAGTCGTTGAAACCGATGCAAAATATGTTGTGCCGGTTGATACTGGCCACCTGAGAAACTCGATTCATGCTAGACCAGCAAAGAGCGATAAGAAAAGCGTGTTTGGTAGCGTATATACAAATGTAGCCTATGCGATGTTCGTGGAGTTTGGAACTGGCGTGCGAGGAAATGGATCATATCCATATGATACGGATTTCACGCTTGCCTATGGTGGCGTTCCTGGTCAAGTTGCACAACCTTTCCTGGGGAGAGCATTACACCAGCGAGAGAAAGATATCCATAAAATGGTAAGTCAGGCAGTAAAAGCTGCTCTCGGAGGCGTATAGATATGTTTAACCCTAAGAAAGAAGTGTTTGAAAAGCTAAAGGAACTGGAAGGCGTGGTTGTCTCACAAAGCTCTCAGAATGTTTTTAACGAGCTGCCAGCAGTCACCTTTGCTGTTCAGGATAATGCCGTCAATCTTACACTGGACAACGAAATCGCCTCGCAGAATATCATTGTCGGCGTGGATGTATGGGCAGATTCGAGTTCGCAAGCTAGTAGTATTTTAGCTCAAGTTGAGGCTAAAATGCGTGAATTGTTATATCAACTAACCAGCTCTATGGATGTGCCAAACACAGACAAGAGCATACATCATATAGCTTGTAGCTTTCGGGCTATTCGCTAGCTAACTAAAAGGAGTAAAAAATGGCAGGAATTCCCTCAATCGGAACTGAGCTCTACCTCGTAAAAGACGGTGACGAGACGGCAGACCTTAAAATCGCACACTTGACCTCGGCAGGTGCTATCAAGGGCACAGCTGAAGAGATTGATGTGACCGACCACGATAGCCCTAACGGCAACAAGGAATATATGGCAGGTGCTGTTGATTATGGCACATTCGACTTTACAGGCAATGTCAATGACAAGACCTTAGTGTCGAAACTTTATACCTTGCTAAATTCGAAGGTCAAGCGTTCTTGGTATGTGAAGTATAAAGACGGCTCTCGTGCTGACTTCGATGGCCCTCTCCAGAGCTTTGGCATGGATGAGCAAACCACTGATGGTCTAATCACCTGTTCGGGCTCTATTCGTATTAGCGGTACGCCTGAATACCAGGCAACGCCGACCACAGAATAAACGCACGGCGGCTGCGTAATGCCGCCTTCAATAACCTTAACTTGGAGAAACCGGTATGGATAACAAAGATGAAAAGAAGAATATGGATGATCTAAAGCTCGTCTATAAGGCAAGCTCTATTGCAGCAGCTGAGCGTAAATATCAAATGAAATTCTTCGATGCAATCGCCAATCTCGGTGGGATTGCAGAAATCGTCTTTTTCTTCGTAGCCGGTGGTGCAACAGAAGATGATGCTGATGTCTTTATGCAGAAAAAAGGCATTACAGAGGCAATGGTCGTCATCATGGAGGCTATCTCCGAATCAGGTTTTTTAGGAGAAGTGAAGATCGATATGGAAGAGCTTCGTCAGGAGATGAAGGAGGCTACCAAACAGGCAGCTTCACAGATTACTGGCGAGGCCAGCAAAAACTAGCTTTTTCAATCGGTATTCATCTCAGCGAGTTCTGGGAGCTAACTGTAGGTGAATTTTATGACTGCATTGATGGGTATGAGTCCGCTCGTGAGCGACAAATGGCGGATATCGACCTGCTGAATCATTTGCAAGGGCAATACTTTGCTGCAGCCTTTAATGATCCAAAGCATTATCCGGAATCCCCAATCTTAGCTAAAAGGCTCAGTAGTAAAGAAAAATTGCGTCCAATGACTGACGATGAGATGTTAGCTCAAATCAAACAAGATTCGCTCCAATGGAAAGGACTAACTAATGGCAACAATTGACGAACTTCAGGTTCAGATTACCGCAAATGCGAACTCCTTTAATAAGCAAATAAAGGATGTTCAAAAGCGAATGGACGAGATGAGCAAAGGTGCAAAAGCTAGCACTGCGAGCGTCTCGAAGTCCTTCAATGGTCTAAAAGTAGCAGCTCTGGCAGCAGCTGCCGCTATTACCGTAGCTGTTAGCAAAATGGTCGCATCTAGCACCAAGGAATTTGGTGATTTTGAACAAAATGTGGGTGGTGCCAAAGCAATTTTTGGCGAGTACGCAGGTTTTGTCCAAAAGAAGGCGACTGAGGCCGCATCGACTATGGGTATGTCGATGAATGAGTACATGCAGACTGCAAACAAGTTGGGTGCAATTATTAAGGGTACTGGCATGTCCACTGAGGATAGCTTAACCCTAACGGCTGCAGTCATGCAGCGTGCTGCCGATCAGGCGTCCGTTATGGGCGTGAGCACTGCTGAGGCTATGGACATTATGGTTTCAGCTGGTAAAGGCATCCTAACTACGATGGATGGCTTAGGCGTCAAGCTCTCGGCGAACGCTATTGAGGCATATGCTCTTAGCAAAGGTGTTACAACGGCATACTCATCCATGTCAGAGGCCCAAAAAGCAGTATATGCGTATGGGCTATTCCTTGAAAGAACAGGATATGCTCAAGGCAACTTTGCAAGGGAGGGTGTAGAAACTCTTAACGGCTCGCTCGCTGTCTTAAAAGCTAGCTTTAAGAACTTGGGGACAATGCTTGGATCGGCATTCGCTCCAATTCTTATGGATGTTGCGAATTTTATTACGAAGTATGTAATTCCTGCTCTCAAAGCCGTTATTCCATATGTAATTGGCTTTATGCAAGTTATTGGCAAAATGGTTGGCTATGTTGCTAATGCGTTGGCGGCTCTATTTGGTAAAAGTACTCAACCAATGGATTCTGTGGGTAGCTCAGCTGACTCGGCTGCTGCGAGTGTTGGTTCGGTGAGTGACGCAGCAAATGATGCCAGTGGCTCGCTGGACAATGCCACAAAGAGTGCCAAAAAGCTTAAAAATCAGCTTGCTGGGTTTGACGAGATGAATGTCTTAACCGAGCCAACAAGCAGTGATTCAGGCGGTTCAGGAGCGTCAAGTGCAACTGGTCTCGGCGACCTGAATTTGCCTAAAATTGAGAAAATTGACTGGGAGAATATCCTTCCTGATGCTAAGCTGCCAGAATGGCTGAAAAATCTCGAAAAACTATTCGATACTAAGGCTGCAAAAGCATGGGGCGAGGCAGTTAAGAAGGTACTTTTGACAGTCCAGAAGAATTTTCAGTCAGTATTCTCTAAAGTTGGTTCAATTTCCACTACTCTCTGGAATAATATGGGGAAATCCCTGGAGAAATACGGCGATCAGCTAGACGAAAGCATTGCAAATTGGGGCACTGCGATTGGTGACTGCTTCAGTGCGGCTATCAACCTTGCTTTCGCACCGATTGATGGTTTTCTGGGTGGCGTAAAAACACGGATCGAGCAATCTGGACAAGAGCTAACTGATTCAATTCTCGTAATCGCCATCAACGCATCAAATGCAGCTACGGAAATCACGACTCATGTTACCGAGGGTATCAATGGCATGATTGAGCCGATTAGAAATGGTTTTAGCAACTTGGGCGAACTCTTTACGCAGATGTGGATTGATATGACTGCATCTTTTGCCGAACATTCCCCAGAGATTTTTGGCGGAATATCTCAGTTTGTCGGTGATATTATTGATACCTTTAGTCAGTTTGGTCAAATTATAGCTGGTATTTGGGAGGACATTACTGGTGGGCTTAAAAGGGTGTGGGATGAGAACGGCAAGGAACTGACAGATAACATCGCGCTTGCCATAGAAAACATCCTCAAGGTATTCCAGAGCCTTTGGGATAACCTTATTGAGCCAATCGTAAAGCCAATGTTGGAACAACTCAAGAAGACTTGGGATGAAAACCTGAAGCCAATCGTGGATAAAGTTGCCGAGTTTGTTATGAAGCTCATTAACTTTGCGTTGATGATTTGGAACCAATTTATCGCACCAATTATCCGCTGGCTTTCTGAAAAGCTACGACCAGCCTTTGAGAATATCGGCCAAACCATTTCCGGTGTTATGGATACAATTGGCAGGGTTATTGGATCTGTAGTTGGTGGCATCATTAGTGCTCTCAGCGGAGTTATCGACTTCTTGACCGGTGTATTCACCGGAGACTGGAAGAAGGCATGGGAGGGTGTTAAAAACATCTTCTCTGGTATCTGTGATGCACTTGGTGGGTTATTTAAGGCTCCAATTAACTTTATTATTGACTGTATTAACACCTTTATTCGAGGCCTAAATAACATTAAAATCCCCGATTGGGTACCGGGGATTGGTGGTGCTGGTTTTCATATCGGAGAAATACCAAAGCTTGCTCATGGGGGTATCATTGACCGAGCCACTCTTGCAATGGTAGGCGAGCATGGTCGAGAGGCCGTGCTACCGCTGGAGCGTAATACTGGCTGGATGGAACAACTGGCCGAGAAACTTTCTAATGGTGGCCAAAATGAACCTCAGCAAATTACTATCCAAATTGGCGATGAAACAATTTTCGACAGGGCTATTGATTACATCAATAAAAAGTCCAACCTTCAAAATCGCAGCGTTATCGCCATCTAGTGACTAAGATCGATAGTGCTCAGTATTTTGGAGCCAAAGCCATTTTCGTAGATATGTAGTTTGAGATTCGTGTCGCCAGCTGGCACCTCAAAGACTATGCTACCAGTTTTAGTGCCATGTGCAGCTAGATCACCATGATTAAGGGCATCATCGGCCTGTGCCATTGCAGCGTTTGTATATGGCTCAATAGAGCCATTGCTATCTTCGATCTTGAAATGTAGGGCATTGTAGCTCTGTAAATCATCGGAATTATTTTTCACAGAAAGATTAACTTTTATATATTCCATGTCATCACCCGGTTTGGCATAACTGGCAGAATAATTCCGATCAACTGAAAGGACTACTACTTCTAGTTTGTCAGCCTTGGCTGCAACGCCAATTGATGGAGTAGCAGGGGTATTGCTGTTTTTGTCGTCCTGGTGATCATCTTGCGTATCATTGGGAGTCTGGCTGGTAGATGATGAGGAATTTGGCGATTGCTCAGTATTACTAAGAGCACCACCGCAAATAGCCACTATAACCAATAAAATAACCCAGAACCACCATTTTTTATAAAGCGGTGAGCCTGGAGTTTTCGGAGTTTTACCTGTTTTTGCGTTTGTCATTTTTGTCTTTCTCCCATACAAAATGGGCTAGCGTTTAGTATATGTGTTCAAGATATACTTAGAGCTTTAATCTCTGGCAACACTAGCCCATTTCGGAGATTAAAAAATTCTCTAAATATATCTTGAACAATACTATTATACCACAAAATAGAGGGCTAAGCCTGCTGTACTACGGCAGCAGGTCGCCCTCAATAAGCACATTATAACATATTTGATTGGTTTCTTGAAGTCAGGAAAATAAAGGTATGCTATAATACCAGTAATGCGTTAATCGCAGGGAGATGCGGCGTAGCCCATCGAATAAAAGCAGGGGCAGCATTGTGGGTGCTTCTGCACGCCACCCTATAGTGAGATACTCGTGTCGTATCCCCAAAGGGAGCAATGGCAAAATGAAAGAGATCCTGACAGCATGACACGCTGGATTTCGGGTAGCCATACTGCTCGCTATAGTCGCAAGGCTTAATTCCTGAACCCCACGCAGGGAATACGAGCAATATGGTATAATTAGAACAGACCAAATACGATCACGCAAAAGTGGTCGATTTTTATTGCCTAGAAAGGATCCATGATGGCATTTTCAGGAAAGTTACTCAAAATTAACGGCTCGTCAGTACCCGGTCTGCGAGATTATAAAGTTACATACGCCAAGCTCTGGAAAGATGCTGAACGAAATATGAATGGCGATGTTGCTGCTTCTTTTATCGGTATATTCCCAAAAATAGAACTAGCCTTCAGAGACGGCTTGACGGAGGATGAAATTGCTAAGATTACTGCGTTACTCGTAATCCCTTATTTTTCAGTCGAGTTTTATAATCCGAAAGTCAAAGGAGCCTCAACCGCACAATATTATGCTAGTGACTTCTCCGTAGAAGTATTAGAGCGTAATCGTGGCCTATTCAAGGAAACTACCGTAAATCTCGTTCCGGTAAGCAAAGATACTAGCACTAGTGCCATTCCGCCAGATCAACCAGCAGCGGTGTATGATGACGGCGAGAAGGAGTTCTTTTAATGCTTGCTACCTCCAACGCATTCAGGACGGCTATGCTGTCGCTCATTAAGCAAGTAGGAGCTTGTGTTATTGATGGCGAAACGACATATTCTCAGGATGATGTGCTGCAATCGGTTGTCATAAAAACTTCTGGCTATTACTACGGTGCTAGAACAAAAACGGCAACGATTAAGTTGCTTGGCGTAGATTATAATTTGGTTGATCACGCACTAGAGATTAAGCAACGCACTTGCACCGACTTTGGAACCAATACCTGGGAAAGTCTATCTCAAGGCAAATTTGTTGTTACGGAGCAAGAAATTGATCTGGAAAAAGAAGTGACGACAATTCAGGCCTACGACATGATGGGCATATTGGGTAATACTCAATATAGCACTGAGGACAATATCAACTTTCCTTGTACTGTTGGGAACCTTGCACTGCAAATTGCAACACATTTTGGGTTGAGGCTCGTTACGGATTTCGCATCTCTTCCAAATTCTGGGCATATTATTACCGAAGATTTGTATTCTAAAATTACAGGTATAACCTATCGAGATATTTTATCTGAAATTGCCGGTACGACTGCGACTTTAGCAATGGTGGATGAAGATGATGGGCTAGAATTCAGACAGTTAGAACGCACCCCTTCTGACAGTTGGAGTTTTAATGACCTAAAGAAGTTGAAGATTGAGCCAAAATATGGCCCGGTCAATTCAGTTGTCTTGGCTAGGACGCCACAAGAAGATAATATTGCACTTCAGGATTCGGAAAGTATTATCACCAATGGTTTAACGGAGCTAAAGTTGGCTAATAATGAAATCCTTGACGATGATCGGCAAACCCTTATTTCTCCAATTTTAGAGGCCTCAAAAGGTTTTTGGTTTGACCCTGTGTCAGCTATAACTACTGGGCATGGTTGGCACGAAGTGGGGGATCGTATTGCTATCATTGACAACGAGAATAATACATACGAAACTATAGTAACCGAAACCTCATTGACGCTAGATGGGGGCATTAAAGAAGTAATTAGCGGCGTAGCTCCTGTTGAAACGCAAACGAATTACGCTATGGCCGGTGGCATTTCACGGACTATTTACAATACGGAAATTAAAGTAGATAAGCAAAACCAAAGCATCGAGTCTATAGTTAGCAAGCAGGATACGATCGAAGGCGAGATGAATGCCAACTTCACTCAAATTGTCCAAGATCTTACATCGATAATTACAGCAGTCCAGAATTCGGGAGGCAATAACCTTATTAGAAACTCGGTCGGGTATGTTCTCACCTCTGATGGTAAGCCCGAACAATGGAACACAACGATTTCAGATGGTGGGTCGCTGACAGTTGCAGCTAGTAGTGAGGCGGCTATTCAAGGTTCAATTTCGACTAATATCATGGTCTTGAATGGTGTTACTCTGCGGCAGCGTGTGTCGGTCGTAGCGAGTAACGATTCTGCGGAGCCAACAAAATATACTTTTTCCGTAAAGCTCAAGAAAACTGTGGCAAGGGGCAGTGGTTATATTCGAATTACTGATGGAATCAATACCTATGAGATCCGTCTTGCATCAGAGGATGAGCCGTATTATAAAGAATACTCTATCAAGGGTATTATTCCTCAAAATAACTATCTTGATATTGAAATTGTCGGCTCTGAAGGTAGCGATTTCACTATTACAGATGCAATGTTGGCAACTGGCGATTATATTGCTCAATGGACACAGGCAAATGGTGAATTTGCCAATACTCAGGTGAGCATCGATGTAAATGGCGTAAAAATTAAATCTAGCACGCTGCCAAATACCCACTCGCAACAAACTCCATTGGGCTTTTCTGGGTCAAATGGATCTAAAACATACAAACTAGATTCAGATAGTGTAGAAACCGATAAGGCCGTTATTAGTACAGAGTTTGATTTGCCGCCACTCAAAGTAATCTCTCGTGCGAACGGTTGGGCGATAGTAAAGAAGGAGGTATAAAATGACTTGGTATTCCGGAGAAGTTCAAGCAAGCACCTACATCAAGGCACGGTTGGTTGTTGATGAGGAGCGTATCGGCAATAATCTATCTCGAATTACAGCTCGTCTCCAATATCGCCGGACTAATTCATATGGCGGTGCCACATTTCAATATGGCTCAGGCTGTAATCTTTATATCAATATCGATGGCCAGACCTTCACAACTGGGCAAACTGCTAATTCATACACTTCTATTCCAGCATATAATACTGGATGGATTACCTTCGCAACGGCAGTAAAGGATGTTACTCATACCGCAGCGAAGAATATCACCTGTTCGTGGTCAACAGCTAATATGGGAGCATATCTCAGCAGTTCTGGGTCAGTATCCTGCTCTTTGGCTGCGTTTGTTACGCCAATATCCGTACTTGGGCTAAATGTGGTAGCAAACTCGAATGATAGCCATGCCAGAATTTATTGGATGAATAGATCGGGGATCCAGGTCTATGTTGCCTGTGAAGAAATCGATGATTCTGGAAATTATATTAGCACTATTCATCAATGGACAAACCAAGCCGGTACAGCTGGGCAAGTGAGCGATAAAACTTACTCACTGACGGCGGCAGAGCGTCAAAAATACGATAATTTAGATAGGAACAGGATTCGTTGGACGATTAAAACTGTTAGTGGAGGCAGTGTTTATTACTACAACACTAACGATTACAATTACGATAGAGCATCTACTCCGTCAATGGCAAATTTCATAGTTGGGAATGTGGCGACTCTTAGGACTAATCGCCAACGCAGCTCTATGACACATACCGCTGTTATTAGTGCTGGTTCAGTTGCTATTAAAACTTTGACTAATGTTGGCTCAAGCACAACTTGGGATACGGCATTGGATGATTCTGCTATTTATGCTCAGGCAACTCAAGACTCATCAATAGAGCTAACTATTACTCTTTCGACATACATAAACAACATTCTGATCGGGCAGAGAATAGCAAAGGTAATCGCAAGCCTTAGGACGGCGGAGCTGGCCCCGGTTTTCACAGATTTTTCCTATCTGGATAATAATCCTGCTACAGTTGCAGTAACTGGAAATAACCAATATCTCGTAAAAGGGCAATCGTCACTCAGAGCATCAGTTTCGGCCGCTCAAAAGATGGTTACTAAAGAATCGGCCACTGGGAAATCATATACATTCACCTTCGGCAGCGTAAGCATATCACGGAATTACTCAAGTAATAGCGATGTGGTTGCAGACTTTGGCCATCCTACTACAGCCGGCACTCAACGACTATCGGTAAAAGCATTCGATTCTCGTTCAATCTCAACCCAGGTGACGAAGGATATTACAGTTATCGATTACGCAGTGCCGAACCTTGTAGCCGAAATCAAGCGTGCGAATGACTTTGAAGAGCGAACGACAGTAAAATTCACCGGTGATTTCTCGCTGATTAAAATTGGCAATACGGCCAAGAACTCAATCGTTTCTATTAAGTCACGCCATAAAAAAGTGAATGAAAATAGTTGGAGCAGCTGGGAAACATATAGCTTTAACACTTCCGAAAAGAATGGCAAAGGCGTCATTGCTGGGCCAAGTGCCGGTATTTTGTACGATTTAGATAATGAATCTGCGTGGAATTTTGAGTTTCAGGTCAGCGATAAGCTCAATACGGTCACCATCACTGGCACAGTATCTGTTGGTATCCCCCTTGTTAGTCTTACCGAATCTGGACAAGTTGGTATTAACTGCAACCCATCTGGCTCAGACAAAGGAGTGTTCTTACGAGACGGAGACCATCTCTTCAAGCAGATTTATCCAGTAAATGCCATTTTTGAAAGCACCTCAAACACAAATCCAGGAACGGCGTTTGGTGGCAGTTGGTCACAAATCGGCACACGCTCTGTAGGCAGTACCACAATATACACATTTCGCCGCACTTATTAGACTTCTCAGCCACCCTATTGTATAATGAATATGTGGAGATCCGTAGCTTCTCTCTCCATTTTGCGATTATCAATGTGATATAATAAGTTTAAGACCAAATACGACAACCGAAACGGAAGTCGTATTTTTGTTTGTTTAAGCAATAGGAAACGCAGTGGAAAATATCATCGTAGCTCTAATAACAGGTGTATGTGCGGTAGTAGGGCAATACCTTATTTCCCAAAAGAAAACCCGTGATGACGAAATTAAAGATGCCCAGAGAGAGCAAAAACAGCTTGATCAGCTGGAAGCAATGGACGAGCGATTTAAGGTCATCGAAAAGAAACTTGATGAACATAACGGATATGCAGAAAAGTTTGGTGAGATCAGCACCTCAATTGTAGCAATTAGGAAAGATCTTGAATATCTTAAAAAAGAAGTATAAGATGAACAAAATCTCAAGCAAAATCAATCTTCACAATATCAATTGGAAGGCTGTTGTTGCGTTTATCGCCACGCTGTTTATTGGCATTGCAGCAGGGAGTGGCATAGCTCTTAATCTTACGCCAGAGGGCGAAGTTACCATCGAGACTAATTACGCCATTGAGCTTGCTGAAGAACAAGTGCCAACGGTCATTGAAACTTCTGATGGCGAAGTCGAAGTTATTGAGGCTCCCACGGTCGAATCTATCGATGGCGATCAGCTCATTGATGAAAGTGGCGATTACGGTCGAGGTGAATACCATGACACCTCTAGCCCAGAGGCATACAAGAATGCCGTAATCAATAAATGCACCGATGTTGATTATCATTACGGAGCACAATGCTTTGACTTAGCGAACGACTATTGGTCTAATTACGCTGGTCGTTGGCTTTCGAGTTGTGGAACTGGAGCCGCCAAAGGAACGCTCAATTGCTATGAGCAGAACGCTGGCGATGAGTTTGAGATGGTTTGGGATCCCACTCAGTTACAGGCTGGAGATTGGTTGGTATTCACAAATGGCTTGTATGGCCATATTGGCATGGCACTTGGTAGCTACAATAATGGTTACATTGCCTTGCTGGGGCAAAATCAAGGTGGCTCCAAATGTGACGGAGGTGGTTCGACTGCCAATATCGTCAATATCTCTCTCAAAAACTTTGGTGGTGCTTTCCGGCCAAAATCTTATGTAAAAGAAGAGCCGAAACAGGAGCCCATCGAGATCCCAGTATCCGGCTGCGTGCAGTGGCATGTGGAACGAGGCGACACGATGTCAAAGATTATGCTGGAGTGCGAAAATACAGTGCGATATGGCGAGGCTATGAACGCATACGCAAAGACTTGGTACTCGCTCGTCTATATGCCCAATCAGAGCGTTTATGACGGGTGGCATAGCAAGTCCGGTGTTGGGCTCTATGCTGGAGACGATATAGAACATCGGTTCTAAAGTCTCATCGCACATTAAACGAGATATCGGCCAACGCAAATTAGTCCAAATATCGGCAAAAAATTAGTCAATTTGTAGGAAAGTGGGGTGGGCATATGTATGTTCGTTTTGATGCCGGAGTAGAACGCAGTAAGGCGAGTTCAGTATTATTAGATAAACTGAGGGCTATCGGGGCAAAACCTATTATTACTCCGTACATCATCAGAAATGTCTATGAAGGTGAAGATGTTGCATTAGCCACTAAGCTAAAACAGATTTACCAAAACGAGGAAACTACTGATTTCTATTACCAAGAGACGCCAAAAAGAAGGGGGTAGATGGTATGGCAAAAGTTATTTGCTCAGCGATTATTGAGCGTGACCCTGAGCGTCAAGCTATTATGGCATGGGTTCGATGCGTAGCAAATGGAGGTTTTTCCGAAATCGGGAATAAAGTGTCTATGACTTATATCGAGCAGCCCGATGATCCGGACAATAGTAGCCGAAAGTGGGGAATAATTCATACTTTCGAGCAGTATCCAGAGCACGCTATTGAGTACCTTAATGACTAAAGGAAGTGTCTAATATCTCGCTGCCCCACCTGTAATTGGGTGGGGTTTGCCATCAGACATTTCAAAACTTCACTACAGGCATAGGTATTAGCGACTGCCATATTTGATAAATTTGAAAATGCTCAGTACTATATCGTTGTGTGCAATATTCTGTAAGGTCGATTTTATCAACCATATTTCCTACTTCTGGTTCTCTGTATGTTCCTTGAGACTTGGTAAGTAGTTTTTCGCCTTCTTCATCTAAGTTAAATATAACTAAATAATCAACTGAGGCAATTCCAAGAAGGCAAAAATAAGCCTTCGTTGGCTCAATGTCATCCACATTGAAAAAGCAAAAACCTACCGAATTGGTTTTTTGACCTTCGTGGGCTGAATGGTTATATATGGTTTTACCAGTTAAGAGTTTTTTAAGCTCTGGTTCACTCATATATCGAAATACTCTCATTTCTCCCTCCTCGCTAGCTTGCCAGTAATGCGACCCACAACGAACCCCCAAACCACATCAATTGGGAAAGCGTAATATGTGGGTATTCCGATCAGGTAAAGACAAAGCCACAACCCGGCACTACCAATTACACATAGACTTAGCATAATAATTAGATATTTTGTGAATGATGTCATAATAAGCCTCCAAATAAATCCTTTATGTTGTTTGGCACCTGCTTTTTAATCTGGAATTCTCGCTCAGCTTCTTTGCAAGCCTGCTCGAAGGTCTTGCCGCCCTTGAGATAGATCTCCATAGCACGCCTGCCGATTGCATCTTTGTTAGTCATCTTTGTCGCCCTTCCTATCCTTAAACTTGTAAGCAAGATAAACCATACCAATAAAAGCAATAATTACACCTGTGAGCAGCCCTGTTATAAAAGATTGAAAATTCATCCTCCTCCTTAAAATTCAACACGCCGTTCCGGCTTACCTAAGTATTCGTTTATTATTCTCTTCGCCTCATCAAATCCAACGGCAAATTCAGCACAATAGCCTCGCTGGCGTAATTTCTCTAACATAAGTGCTTGCTCCTCTGTATGAAGATCCCACCAGTCACCTCGCTTACGGAGTTTAGTTTCGCCCTTGAGAATTTTGCGGGCATCCTTATCACGAATCAGTTTGGTTCCGTCTTTTTTAAGCTCTAAATACAAGCCACATACGCCAACATAATCACCTCTAACCCAAAACATGCTACCTAGATCGTATTTTCGATACAGCATAGGAATAGCCCCATGTGCGTAAGCCATTGGTTGAGCGATAAACATATCGGGATATGATTTGCGACCGCCATTTAGTCGCTTTTGCAAAGCTGACTGTACCTCATTTAGTTTTACTCCGCTTCCAAAGTCGGAGTGAAAGATTATGCCTGGGTATTGTAAGGCTAAGTAGTCAGCGACTTGCATTTGGATTGTAGTTTCCTTGCTAATCATTAAACCTCCCAATTCCAAAAGTAATACCGATTATCGTGGGAAATGCCTTGCATACGGCCTTAACATTTTCAGGGTCATCGTCAATAAAGTAAATATCTTCGGATGGCTCATCTCCGCCAAGCAGTGTGGTGAAAGCATTGATTGCCGTTTTTAATACTTGGGTAGGAGCCGGCAGCTCTGGATCTAGAACACTTTTTATTTACCTCCAATTCGTCTTGTAGCCCATGTACTATCAAGACCTCAGTTAATAATTTGGCCAATACGGCAGGTGTGTCAGGTTTAGAGTCATGCCTCGAAATTGGAAGCTTGATATCCACTCTTTTATCGTTATATTCAGTGACGACTCGCATGAGATCTCCTTTTCTTGTCTTCTCGTAGCCATTTCTTGGCATCTTTAATATCTACGCTTTCAACCATGCTCATCAGCAATTTTGCGTTCGGCTTTACATATAACTCGTATATGTCATATTTCTCAGTATTTCGGCCGCCTAAATCACTAATAAGCATTTCGTACTCAGCACGAGCCCAAAAATCTCCAAAGCAATAGAATAATGGGTCATTTGCAGGTTTTAGTAGGGTCTCTCGCATTTCAACATACTTGGCAACTGAAAATAGGACACTATGGTATCCGAATAAGTTGGCTAATTCAAGCTTATTACCATTGAGGTCAGGTACCATAATACCAAAATATAAATCTTCCATCTTCATCGGTTAGTCCTCCTCGTATGTTTTTGCCGCATTTTTCGATGCGTTAGATGGTAGCCGCCACAAGCTCGACATCGATATATTTTCAGATGTGGCCCATGATGTCGAACTATTAGTCGCTGTGATCGTTCCGCTGCGTGATATGTTGCAAAACGCTGCTTGCCAGAATATGAGCACTTCTCGTCCATCCTTTTTACCTAATACCTCCTTATTCCTCATTGGCATACTCCCAGCTCTGCTTTTCTGTATCGACTATGGCGAATCTACTATTTCCGATTGGGGCACCATTCGAATATGTAGAGAAAACATCAGTCGAAAGTAAATTATTATCAAAGATAATGTCTTCCATTGGTGTATGCCCAACTACTTGCATATATCGCTCCGGCCACCATAATCCTTCGCCATGCTGAGCTCGTCCTGGTCTCGCCCAAATCGGTGAGTTCTCTAACCAAAGTTCATCTGGAGATGTGTGATTCGCTAAGCGTAGCATATCACCTATACCAACAAAACCGTCTGCTGGATAGGTTACAAGATGTTTTTGCCGTTCGACCCATTCATCCATAACGCCTGCGTGGCTAAAAATCACCTGACCTACGACATAAACTATTTCTTGATGAATTCCGGCTCCTCGCATTTCTTGCAGCAATTTTTCCATCTCTTGTTCCATCATTTTGCTATGGCCAGTTTCTCGCCTACCATATTCCAGCTTGTAGTAGCCAAAATCGTGGTTGCCCATACACCAGAGCGTATTAGGAAATTTCTTATGAAACTCAATGGCACGCTCCGCCGTTCTCTGATAGAAGGCAATCGCAAATTGCATATCCCAGTCGTCAAACATATCACCGAGTTGTACGGCGAAATCTGCTTGACCGCTCTCTAAAATCTTCTCAGCTCGACCGAATATTTCGTGCTTGAGATGTATATCAGGAATTGCTAAAACTCTCATTTTTTACTCTCCTTATTTTTTGTGTCTTCATTCCAGAACTTTATTGCCTTGGCTATCGTTGCAAATTGATACGGATTTGTAAGGCGATAGCAGCAATTCGGGCATTTTACGGCATAATGCCTTCGATTCGCAACGCCACGGATGTACCACGAAATAAGACATGGGGTAGTACCGCAAACTGGGCAGGCGTTAAGTTCAGCATTATCCATTCGAACCTCCACTGCTTTGCTCACTTTTTCTCCTTTGGAGCACGCATAATGGCCTGCAGACGCTTATGTAGTTCGGGATCGAGAGTTACACCTGAGCCTTTAAGCTCGTTGTATAGCTGATGTATGTGTTGCTTGGCTAAGTTAAGCTCTCTACCGGTGTAGTATTCATTAACCCAATCCCAAGCGGAATCAGCTTCTCCATAAGTACATGGCCCACACATACCAGTCGCCTTGAGAACTGGCTTAGCTCCGCAGACTTCACACTCATGCCTAAATGTATAATCGCAGCTCATAAGGCAAAACCTTTCTCATTCACCAGATAACCTATGTAGGACAGCCTTGAGTCGTCATCATCCTTATCTTCCGAAACGCAATATGAATAATCATAAGGCTCATCGCCCCAGTATCCGGACATGTGTAGGGCCTGGCTAAAGATGCGATATGGCAGCTTTAGGTAGTGACCATATTTTCCCTTTGTAATTTCTTCATTTTTTCTCATAAAACTCCTTTATATTTCATTACCCCAGCAATCCCAGCCGTCAATTTGCTGTCTAGCGAAAAGTTCAATTCTTGGTATATCGCCGCAGAGTTGCACGATTCGATCTCTCGCCTCGTCAGGTTTTCTTGAATGCTCTCGGATGTGGTTAATAATCACACTATGAACCGCAGCAGATATGCGTTTCGGATTGCCTTTCGTGGCAAGCAAGCACAACTCAGCATTAGCTCTCGTCCATCTACCCATACCCCAAAATAGACTATCGCTTTTACGATTCTGTTTGACCCAAGTAAATGCACAAGTTTTATATTCAAATCCCCAAGCTTGAATTACCTCAAAGCACTCATCTAACTTAGGCATCGTCACCCACATGAACAAAATACAATCGTTGTCTGAAATCGCATTGACTGGTAAATTGCAGATGTCCTGAATCGACATCACTTGATATTTACATCCAGCACCTCTATTGCCAGCTAAAGCCTTATCTCTGTAACTCCAAGCTGGATCAGCGTAGATGATCTTATATTTCCGGGGGGGGGTATAAATGTCAACTATCATAAACCCCCTATTTTGTACGAGACTTCTTCTGTGGATAGTTTGGGTTATCCTGTTTCATTTTCGCAAGGTGTTTCACCTTATTTTTCTCAGTAATCCCAAACCGAGCAGCATATTTTGCCTTTCTCGCTTTGCTATCCATTGGGTGATGTTTGCCTCTGCCCATTTTCTACCTCCTTTAATGATATGGTTGTTATTTGATCTCTTTTGGTTTAGATGGCCCTCGGCGTGACTTGCGACCACCTATCGCTCCAGCTACTCGTGCTAGTTCAGGATTAGCGGCGAAACCGCCTGTATGACCATTCTGACCACCTTTGCGACCAATATTGCTATAAAAGTCCTCACCGTGGATTTTTCTATTTGTTGCAGCAGCCTTCAAACCGCCTGCTTTTGTTCCTGCCATATTTACCTCCGCATAGTTAGTTAATTATTTTACTTGAATAGTTAGTTAATTATTTTACTTGAATGTCAATTTTCTTAGCATCTTCGCTCTTAGCCAGCAGCTGCTCCTTGAGCTCACGATTTTCCTTCTTGAGGGTTGTTTTGGCTGAACGCAATTGCTCTATTTCTTTATTCTTTTCTTCTAGATCGGCAAGAACTTGATCACTAAGTTTTTCGAGGCGAGTATTTTCTTTAAGAGCCTCTGCCAATTCTTTGCCAATGCCTTCCTTAATTTCTTTCGCTCTTTTTCTACAAGCTTTTCGGAGCTTTCATGATCTTTTTTCATTCTCTTTGTGAATTTGCACATATCGACCCACCCGAATATCAATAGACTAAGAGAACCAAGCATTGTAATAATTAGTAATACATTTACTAGCGTTTCCATTATTCTTCCTCCGTAGTTTTAATTGCCTCAATGTCGGTAATAGCCCTTGCCATCCAAAGGCTAGCGAGTTCGCTAGCATCGGCTGCAAGACGCAAGTGATGCTTTGCTTCCTTTGTTAGCCCAATCTCTTGATCCAATATGGCGGTTAAGCCACCAGAGCAGAGAATTGTGCCTTCAGTAGCCTTTTCGATGACGGCTAGCGTCTTTGACTTGTCGCTAATCTTCATCATCCTCGTCATCCTGTTCTTCTTCGTGTTTTTTTCGTAGGCTTTTGTCCAGAATCTCTAGTTCCGAATCGGTCAAAACATTACCAGCGGCTTCATTCACCTTTTTCAGACCGTCAAGGGCTGTTGCTCCGGCCATCACTGTGTTTAGAGCGGCTTCGGTCATCACCTTGGTCAGGACTTTCTTATCTAGCTTGTCGGTTGCCTTCTGGAGCTTATCAAAAAGCTTATCGACCTCCTCATTGCCTTCTTCATCATCGTCATTTTCCTTCAAGTCCTCCTCAAAACTCTTAATCTGATCTTTGATCATTCGTACAAGGTCTTTATTAGTGATTTTTGGCTTCTTGCTTGAGGTTGCACAGGAAGAGCCAACCTTGCCTACCATAATGACCGCTACGCCGATACAGCCGTTATCTTCATTGTCGCTTAGGAGCTTGCTGGCGGCCTTCTGAGATTTCTTGCCGAGAACTTTAAGGTTTGATACTTCACCAAGTAAACCTTCGATTAAACTTACTTCTTTTGACATATATTTCCCCTTTAAGAGTTAATTTGTAATAGTTTTTGCCTTTCGATGCCCACCGGAGGCAGCGTATAGATGTATTAGACAAGATTTCACGAAAACATTATGTCTAACCCAGTAAATGCGAAGGTACTTAGCTTCTCAGGTTACCGGTCAACCAAATACGGTCTGCCCCCAATGGGCACAGAAAGTGATTGTCCCTATGTCATAAACCTCCTACCATATCTCGATAATCTTGCTCTCGGTCACGGCGATCCTCTTCAGCCTCCCTTTCCAACTGAGTAATCCTATCACCAAGCTCCGTCATGAAATCGTCCAGATTGAATTCGATGTCGGTCATTTCGTCATAGAACCAGCCGCCAAGTCCAAACCAGTCGCAAAAGGCACTGAGTTCATCATTGGCGGAGCTCAAATGCTCCTCAACTGTCTTGAAATCTTCAGAATCAAACTCGTCAGGTATAACTAAATCGTTTAAGAACTGTGCTATAAGCTGGCCTCGTTCTCTTCGCCGATTTTGTTCGTATGCTGGAATACTCATCAGAATGGTATATCCTCAGGGGTTATGTCATCGGCTGGAGTTGCTCCGAGCGGTTCTTTGTCGGCAAAATTCGGCTTTTTGCCTTCGTCATAAAACACATTGGCAAACATACCCTCACCAAAACCGTTGGCATGAAGTTTAATCGTTATTTGACTATGATGTGGCGTTGCCAGGACAATTCCGATTTCGTGATAACGGTTTTTCTCCTTGCCAGTTTCGTCTTTATAGGTGCCATTCTTAACCATGAGACGACCAACTTTTTGCAAATTATTCGACATTACCATTCCTTTCAAGGTCTTTCAGTGTGTTGATAAAAGCTTTGAAAAGCTTATTATTCTTAAACTCAATTCCTTTGTTGTCGGCAAAATCTCTAATCATGTCCAAGACTAGTCCATAAAACTCTGCCTCATCAAACTTCGTGCCGCCAGGAATGTTCAGGATATTCTTGCCTACTTCGTTAATTTGCTCGTAAGTGTGAGTATAAAAGACAAAATAGTGACCCAGTTTTTGTAATTTTCGGTTGATATTGTTGAGATCGCCACCGCATTCTTGAAGAATTTTCTCTGCTCGTGTCATTAAAACCCTAACTCCTTAATCTTTTCGATACCAGCAGCAACTCGTTTCATGATGGCATCTTCAAAGGCTTTAGCATCGGCGATTCTATCAGCCACATCTTCACGCTTAATCTCCCAAACCTGTAGCTCAAGACCAGGGATCAAGTCGGTATAAAGCAAGAAATACAACTTTTCCAGTTTCTCATTCACAACGAAGTATTTGATAACTTGAGGCTCATATTCCTGCGGGTATTGATTTGTGAGATACGCCTTGACGACTTCCCAGCTAGCCAAGCATTTAACTTCAATTGCCGCTAGGATATCGCCGTTACGATTTTCTACGGCTCCGTCCGGAGAAATGTAAATGTTTGGGTTATAGTCGCTAACCCAAACCCCCGGCTCCTTATCAATGAGGAAATCTTCTGGGTTTCCATATCGTTCAGCAAATTCATCCAAAGCATCATTCTCCAGCAAATGACCCCGTGCCATTTCACTGAAAGGCTGTCCATTTAGCCTGTCGATGTAGTCATTCGGTGTAAGTGGGCGAGCTACCTCGCTAGCAATTAGCTCATAGTATTTGCGTTTAAGGTCGGCCTCAAGTTTGAGCTCAGCCAACTCTTCTGGCTCGAGCATAGCAGCAAGATCCTCAACCTTGCTACGCTTGTCGGCTGGTGATAACTCTTGCCCATCTCGCTCCAAAAATTCGACAATCCTGCTCTTGAGTGGTAGTCCGGCGATCCATAGGTCTTTGAATTCACTGCCGCCAGACTTACCTTTTCTGAATTCAAACCATTCTTCAGTATTCTGTTTAATTTTTAGAACTTGCATTAGTACCTTTCTTTAAGAATTTGCGTTTCAATGTATTTTTACTTGCGATCACACTCTCGTTACCACGGATCTCGATAGGTAGGCGTAAAAATATGTCTTGTAGCTCCGCCATATTTTTTGCCTGACGCATTGCTTCTTTTGCATCATCTATGGCAGCAGCCTCACGATTTTGTTTCTCGTCCAAACTAATTACGCTCAGTTCTTCGAAGTCATCCTTGTGATAAATATCCCGAAATAGACCGAATTCACTGGCACATTTTTTCAGTGCATCACTTGCAGCACCCTTCACATCATTGCCGAAGTCTAGGAATTCTTTAGTCGGGATTTTCTTTTTTTGGTTCTCATCCCACGCCGATTTGAATTTAACCTCGCAGCGTCCGAACTGCTCTTTAACGAGTTGAGTGCCGTTGCTTGTGTTGACTGTGAGCCTCCCCTTAACGACAACTGTGCCACTTCCAGCCATTTTCGCTGCCTCTTCAAGGCTAGTAAGCACCTCAAAGCTCCATAGATAACCAAACACACGGTTGAGCACATCGATGACATAGCCGGTTTTGATGTAATCCCAAGTTCCACCGCCCTTAGCAGGACGACGCATGATCTTGTCTTTAGGAGTCTTCTGGTAAAAAACAGCAAGCTGATCGGCAGTGAAAGGGCTGTTTGTCATCAAGATGTCGTCTGGAGTGACGAGATCTGGAAGAATATCCTTTTTCATGTAGTTCCTCTTTGTTAAAGTTGATTTGATCACTCATGGAATCTCACAGCCCAAATATCAGTGCCATTCTTTGTGGAGTTTATGACTCGAAAAGCCTGAGCTGCAAGGTTCCATGAGCGACTACCCTCTCCAGAACTGGTGGCGGAAATTGCGATCAATAGCTGCACATTTCTTCGCACACCGGTTCTTTCGAGTACAACACTCTCCAAGCCTTTTCTTCTATCCCGGCTAGGAACCTATTCACACTTCCATTCACCTGAATAATCAAAAAAGATCGGTTACAACCGACCTAAAAACTCGTTGAAAATCGTCATTCTCAACAGGGGAATTCAATGTTATAATATATACTATGTCAAAAGTATATATCTGCACAGCAATCCCTTATGTCAACGGTAACCCTCATATCGGTCACGCCATGGACTACTTGTTGTCGGATACTTATGCTCGCTATTCACGCGCCAAAGGCGAAGAAGTCCGTTTCCAAGTTGGCACCGATGAGCATGGTAACAAAGTCTTCAGCACCGCGCAGAAAAATGGTATTTCCGTCGAAGAATACGCCAAGCAAAACTCTGATAAGTTCCGCACGTTCATTGAAGAACTAAAAATTTCTTATACCGACTTCATCCGCACGACCAGCCCGGAGCATGTTCGCCGCTGCCAGGAAATTTGGCGGCAACTTTCCGACCATATTTACTCCGCTGAATACGACGGATGGTATTGCGAAGGTTGCGAACGTTTCGTCACGCAAAAAGAATATGATGAAAATGGCGGCACTTGTCCAGACCACCAAAAACCTTACGAAAAGTTATCCGAGAAAAACTATTATCTCCGCATCGGCGACTTTAAGGAGCGCATCCGCGAAGCCATTGAAACCGACGAAATGAAGATCCTCCCCGAGTTCCGTAAACAGGAAATGTTGCGACTTCTCGAGGATGCTCCTGATATTTCAATCTCGCGCCCGAAGAAACAACTCAGCTGGGGTGTGCCTGTGCCCGGCGATGATGACCAAGTTATGTATGTCTGGGTTGATGCTCTCTCGAATTACATTACGGTCCTTGGCTACCCAGATCAAGATATTTCTGACTTTTGGCCCGCCACTGCGCAATTCGTTGGTAAAGATATCCTTCGTTTCCATACCATCACCTGGCCAGCTATTCTGCTCGGTCTCGGCTTACCTCTTCCGAAGAACGTTGTTTCCCATGGCCATGTTCTATCGAACGGTCAAAAGATGAGCAAAAGCATCGGCAACGTCATCGATCCGATCGAAGTCCTGGACAAGCATGGTCTCGACGCTTTCCGCTATTTCTTCCTGCATCACATTGATACTTTTGCTGATTCCGACTTTACCTGGGAGAAATTCGAGAACGCATACAACAATGAGCTTGCCAACGATCTCGGCAATCTCGTTCAACGCCTTGCGACTTTATGCAAGAAAAACCAAATCCCTGGTCAGGCCGCACCAACAACCCTCGATTCAACTTATTGTGAACTTATGGATAAGTTTGAATTCAACAAAGCCTTCGATCTTGTCTGGCATAAAGTCCAAGATCTGAACAAGTCCATCGACGAGCAAAAGCCCTGGGAACTTGCTAAAAACGGTGAGACCGAAAAACTCCAACAAGTCCTCTCCGGTCTTGTCGAAGGTCTCCTTGATGTCGCCGTTCTTCTCGCCCCTTTCCTCCCCGATACCGCTGAAAAAATTACCACCATTTTCACCGCCCCGGAAATTACCCCTCCCGCAACCCCGCTTTTTCCGAAGAACTAACAAGCAAAATCTATTCTGCAAAAAGTCCCGACCATAAGGTCGAGACTTTTTCTCAACTACTTACAATCGGCTACTCGCCGTCCCAATAATGCTTGCCCGCTAAGACGTCATAGTTCACGAGCTGGTATTCTCGCAAAACCTCAGTTTCTTCCGGCGGATTGCCCGCGAAATAGCCTTTCATCAAAATCGGCGTCTCCTCGCAAATCGTATCGACAAGGTAAAATAATGCCGGCTTCTCTACGCCAAGAATATTATACATCGTATTGAGCAAACAGTTTGGTGTTGTCGTCGGCAAGTTAACCCCTCGCGTTGGATACTCGAACCCAAGTTCCTCATTAATCTTCGCCGTCTCCTTCACTGTCCACAAACTCTCAATATCAAAATTTGCATAGATAAAATACGGTGTCAGCTGTGCGAGATCGCGCTCTTGTTTGTCATCAGACAAATGGTATAGATTAAGAATGCTCGCGGCGTGATCCCCAAACCACAGAACCACCGTCCGCTCGTCTAATTCGTCCAACTCATCAAGAAACTCACCCAGATACTTGTCCGCCTCATGAAGGCTCTGATAATTGGCCGCAAAAATCCTTGTATCGCTATCGTTCTGTACTCGAAAAGTCAACGTCGGGTATTTTGCGGAATCATAGGGCATATGGTTCATCATTGTCACCGCTCCAATCATTTGCGGCCGGTCGCTATCTTTCAAAATATCCAGGATTTCTTTAAAAACCGACTGATCGTTGATATATTCGCTAGAAGCATCGTGCTCGGTATACTTCATCTTGTCGGCGTCGATAAAACTATTAAAGCCGAACCTCGGATAAACCAGATTGCGTTTATACATCGAACCATCATAAGCGTGTATTGCCGTCGTGTTAAAGCCATAATCTCTAGCCCAGCTCGCAACACTTAAACGTTTATCTAGCCGAGGAATGGAATTCGAATACGGCAGCAATCCTGCCCAGTAATTTGATAGTCCCGAAAATACCGCGAACTCCACATTAGCCGTCCCCCCACCGTATTCAGTCGAATACATATACCCACTGGGATAGTTTCGAAAGATTCTATGAAGATTCGGGGTTACGTCCCCGCCCGAATGAGAATGGAACTTCGTGAACAGCGCCGGATCGTAAAATGTTTCATCCAAAATCACAATCACATTATCCGCAATTTCCGTTAATGGCACACGATCACTATCAGCGGCCCGAATTGCTTGATATTTTTCCGCGATTTTTCGTAACCGCTCTTCGCTGTATCCTTCAGGCTCTTCCACCTCTAATCTACCGAGATTATGTATAAACCCTAAAATAAACCCATTGTTCTTATAATCATCAGTCTGATTCCATTCGCCAAAGTTTAGTTCTTCCTCAATCCACTCATAATTCTTCCGATCCAGAATCGGCGTCACGACCATCGACAACATTGCTAGCGCCACCAAGGACAAGGTCGCATGCGGAATCAAAGAGTATCGTTTCCACCACGGCCCTTGGTGCGTGTTTCGCCCCATTACTCTGCGGGCGCAATGTTCCAAAAGCGCCGAACCGACCAAAATAAATATCACTCCGAAGGCCAGCCGCATAATACTGTCTTGGTCAGCGAACTGTGCCACCTCGCCCGCATTCCCCGCCAACAAAAAATCCTCTGGCAGAAGCGGAACGCCACGCAATCGGTACTTTTCCATCTGTATATAACTCAAGATACTAAAAGCCGCAAATGAAATCCCAATGCTAAAAAACGGCCGCCAAGTAATCGCCGCGAGCGACGCCATGAGCGCAAAAACTATCATACAACTATACGCAAAAAGTCGTGGTTTTTCCCCGATAAAAGTATTCGTCACTCCCGCATCGCATAAGTTTGACCGCCACAAAATAAACCACGTGAACACAATCGAAAGCCCCGCTATCAAAAGCACGGACGCACTCACCCTCAACCAAATCGGCATCGTCCACTTGTGCTGTTTTTTCAGAGCCTCTTTCTTCGACAACCTTTTTTTGCGGAACTTTTCACGCAAACTCGGCCTTCCCGCTTCCTCCGATGTCCCGCCCGCTCCTAGCGCTTCATACTCTTCAGCATCCTCTGGCTCGAGTTGCTCGTCTACCTCTTCCCTAATCTCAAACTCACCCGCCAGCTCCTCTGCCTCCTGCTCGGCAATACTCTCCGCCTCTTCGCGTTCTAATTCCTGTATCGGGTCGACTTTTTTGACTCGCGCTTTTACTTCTTCGGAAGCACTCTGTTTTTTTCGGTTTTTAGCCATAAGTCCATTATACCATATTCTCCCTTCTCGCCACAAAAAAGACTTGACCAATCACAGCCAAGTCTTTCCGTCTTGTTCTAGACGCTTACGCCCAGAAACAACTACTTATTTCTTGCAAACTTCTTTACGATCGCATTCGCTATCACATTCGCAGAAGTAACCGCCGCACGACAAACGAGTCGCGACGTCGGAAATGTAGAAACCAATCACGCCACCAATCACTGGGAAGATGATGTAAGCTGCAACCGCAAGCCCGGCCATCTGCGCCAATTCGCCAAAGTTCTCGGCCGTAGTTGGCAAAATCTGATACATCAAAGCCGCAATCGGGTTGAAGATGAAGCTGTCAGAATAACCGAAGAAGCTCTGAGCAATCACCAAAGCCAGAATCACCGCCAAAGTGATGCCGCTTGTCACGGTCAATGCAAAAGTCAACGGATTCTTGCGCGTATAGCGAGTTGCACGAGCATAGCAGAAAGCAATAATAATCGCGCCCATCAGCTCGACCAGAGCCACTGCCCAGAAAGATTCGCCGGAAATTTCCGTCATCTCTGGCAAGGGCAGGGAAGTGCCGCTACCGAGGCGGAACGCATTAATGATAATCAAAGCAACCCAACCGCCGAGCAATTGCGCAAGCATATAAAGCACGCCGCGAATCGCCGACATCCGGCGCGAAGCCATCATGCCGACCGTGACAATCGGGTTTAGGTTTGCCCCGGACAAGCCGACCACGGCAACATAAATACAAGTCGCCGCAAAGAGCAAATAAAGCGGTTGCGCACCAAGCGTCAGCATCAACATTACAAATAACATCGTACCGATAACCTCGCCGATCAAAGCACCCCAAATGCGCGGTGTTTTGAAAATCGTCAAGATATTTTCATCTTTATCATACTTGCGCGCAAAAAATCCCTTCATTGGGTGCTCGCAGGTCGAGGCGATTGTCGTCGCGGTCGTTGTCGTAACGGTTTCTTTGACTTCCGTCGTCTCCTTCTTGGTCGCTGGCTGCGAAACAGGTTTCTTGCCAGATTTCTTTGGCTTTTGATTCGCCATCTTAAATAACCTCCTTACACTAATATTCCCTTCATTATAGCACACATTGTGATATACTGGGAAGGTAAAATTAAGTTTCAACAACAGCAAAGGGAATAAAAATGGGAATCATGGTTTCAAAAGACGACGAAAACTCGGAGCTCGACCGCCGCATCTCTGCGGATCTTCGCGCTCGCGCGCAAAGCGATCGCCGTCATGACCCGGATTACGTCGATGATTCGGCCTATGTCAAAGATACGAAAAAGACCGGGCGCTTCACTTGGGTTTGGTTTGTCCTCATTGCCCTTGCTGTTCTGTCGCTCATCTGTATTATCTTCATCTAACTTCAAGGTGTGCTATAATAATATATATGTCAGAAATAGAGAAGTTGAAACTTGAACTAAAAAACCTAAACGCCGAATATGCCAAAATCAAAACTTTGCCTCCTGAAGAGCGGGGTGCCTTTGGCCGCGAGATGAACGCAAAGAAGCAAAAAATCCTGAATGCTATTGCGAAAGCCGAAGAGAATGCTGAGAGTGAAAATATTTCGCCAATTGATATTTCCGCTCCTTGCGCCCCGAATGAACCGATTTTTCACCCTGCGCTGGGCAGCCGTCACCCTTTGATGACCGAGCTCGATCGTGTGATTGGTATTTATTCCGACATGGGCTTCAATGTTATGGAATCGAATCAGCTTGACGACGAGTTTCATATGTTCGACAGCCTAAACTTCCCGAAGGAGCATCCAGCTCGCGACGGCTATGATACTTTTCGCACCTCTGAAAACTTCATTCCTCCTGCGCATACCTCGACCATGCAACATCGCGCTCTCAAGAAATACAAGAAAGAGCTTGAAAACGGTGGCCAAATTGCCGTCGTCATCCCCGGCCGTGTTTTTCGTAACGAAGATGCTGATGCCACTCACGAGCACACTTTCTACCAGTGTGAAGGTGTTTTCGTCTCAAAAGATGCTACTATGGGCCAGATGTTCGGCGTCCTGAAACAGTTTTTCGAAAACTATTACGGCCAGAAACTGAATATTAAAACCCAGCCCGGCTATTTCCCGTTCACCGAGCCTTCGGCAGAACTCCTGATCGAGCGTCCGTCCTCACTTGGCGGGGAAGGCTGGCTCGAAATGCTTGGTTGTGGCATGATTCATCCGAACGTCCTTAAGATGGCTGGTATCGACCCAGATAAATACCATGGTTTTGCCTGGGGCGGTGGTATTGACCGCCTTGTTATGTTGAAATACCAGCTCGGCGACATTCGTTATTTTGAATCTGGCAAACTTGATTTCTTGGAGGAGTTTTAGATGTTAATTTCGCTCAATAGTATCAAAAAATACGTTCAGATTCCCGCTGAACTTTCTACGGAAAAACTTATTGAACTTATTGGTTCTCGTCTTGTCGAAATCGAAGAAGTTATCGATCTCGCGCCGAAATATAAAGGTGTTTATATCGTTAAAGTTGTTAGCGCCGAGAAAATCCCTGATACCCACCTGAGCCTTTGCCAAATTGACGCCGGGCCTCATACGGCGGAATTTGCCGAAGCTGGCGCCGAAACTGTTCAAGTTGTCTGTGGTGCGCCAAACGTTCACGCTGGCATGCTCGCGGTCTGGATTACTCCTGGCTCAATCGTGCCTTCGACTTATGGCAACGAAAACTTCCGCCTCGGCAAGCGCAAACTCCAAGGCTATGAATCGAACGGCATGCTTGCCGGCGCTGACGAGCTCGGATTTGACAACGAACATAAGTCTATCGCCGAAATCGATCCGAAAATCGCTCAGCCTGGCGACAGCCTTGCGGACGTTTTTGACTTGAATGATACGATTATTGACGTCGAGAACAAGTCTCTCACTCATCGTCCGGATTGCTTCGGCTTAATCGGTTTCGCCCGCGAAGTTGCTGGGATTCTCGGCCAACCATTTCCAGAAATCGAATGGCCTGCCTTGAAATTAGCCGACGACCTTGCCGTGAAAGTCACGATTACCAACTCGGTGATTTGTCCGCGCTATTCTTGCGCTGTCTTCGATCTGCCGGACAATCAGCCCGAAAAATATCTTACCCCGACCGCAGTTTTTCTCTCGAAAGCCGGCATGCGTTCGATTGATCCGATGGTTGACCTCACGAACGTCATGATGCTCGAAACCGGCCAGCCGCTCCACGCTTTCGATTACGACAAACTCGTCGCTATCGGTCAAAGCGATCAAAACAGTCAGCAAAATGAAGCGAAAGATACTCCAGAAATCATCGTCCGCCTCGCCCAGCCTGGCGAAACCATCCAGCTCCTCGACGGCAAAACCATTGAATGTATTCCCGAAGACATTCTTATCACTTCTAATAATATCCCAGTTGCGCTCGCTGGCGCTATGGGCGGTAAAAACACCGAAATCGACGCCAGCACAAAGCGCGTCGTCCTCGAAAGTGCAACTTTCTCACTTTATAATCTGCGCAAGACTCAAATGGCTCATGGTATTTTCTCCGAGGCAATCACTCGCTTCACAAAAGGTCAGCCCGCCGCGATGACTTTCCCAGTTCTCTCCGAAACTGTCGCTCGCCTCGGTGTCTCGCCGCTTGCGGTCGTCGATGCTTATCCCGACAAACCTCGCAAAACTGTTGTAAAAATTACAACACTCGAAATCAACCAACTCCTCGGCACGACCTACGACCAGGGAACCATCATCAAAACTCTCGAAAACGTCAACTTTACAGTTTCTGCGACCGGCGATACTCTCGAAGTTACCGCCCCGGTCTGGCGCACCGATATTCACATTAAAGAAGATATTATTGAGGAAGTCGGCCGCCTGCTCGGCTATGATAATATTCCGCTCGCCCTCCCGGAGAAACCTTTCGCCGGCACCGAAGTCGCACCAATGCTCCGCCTAAACTCTGAGCTTCGCAGCATCCTTTCTGATCGCCTCGCTATGCATGAAGTTTTAACCTACTCTTTCGTCAGCAAAGCTCTTCTCGAAAAATCGGGCCAGGATCCTGCTGACCACTACGAAATCGTGAATTCGATTTCCCCAGAACTTCAAAACTTCCGTTCCCAAATCGCCCCTAGCCTCCTCGACAAAATCCGCGAAAACATCAAATCTGGTCATCGCGACTTTTCGCTTTATGAATTGAACCAAGTCTCTTCGAAGGCGAACGGTCTCTCTGTCGAAGAAACTCCAGTTTTGAATAATCATCTCGGCATCGTCTGCCTCGGCGATTTCTACAAGTTAAAAACTTACATTCTTACCATGCTCCGCCGTGGTTTGAAAGTTGAGCTCGAATATTCTCAGCTCGTCGCCGGCTCGAAAGCCGCCGAGACCTACCCATACCTCGAACCGGCCCATTCCGCCGTTCTGCTTTTGAACGGCGAGACCATCGGCGCTTTCGGTGAAATCAAAGCCGCCGTCGCACGCCGCTTTAAGCTCGAAACAACCGTCTCTGCTTGCGAGCTCGACCTCGATAAGATCGTCGATCTCCCGCGTCGCATCGACACTGATCTGAAACTCTCCAGATTCCCGTCCGTTGAACGCGACTTGACTCTGAAAGTTTCTGCCGACGCTCAGTTTGGCCGCGTCCATACTTTGCTTGACCAAGTTCTCGCCTCGGAAAACCTCATTTTCGAAACCCTTCCGGTCTCGATTTATCAGTCTGCCCCTGACAGCCCGACCAAAAACTTCTCCTTCCACCTCAAGTTCTCCAGTCCCGACAAAACCCTCGACCAGTCCGATATTACGAAAATCATGGATAAAATCACCGTCGAAGTTGCCGCCCTCGGTGCTGAAATCGTTTAATTTAATCTTCATCAAGGAGGAAAATGGAAGAAAAATCTCTAAAAACCAGCGCCTGGCAGCGCGTCATCATCATTATCATCGCAATTCTCTTGCTCGGTTCGACCGTCTTGACTTACATGTTTATTGTCATGGGCAATAGCAATAATTCTAGCTCTACTGCCGCCAACGAAGAAAAGATCAACGAGCTTATCGCGCAGTATGACGCTAAGCAAGCTGAGATTGACGAAGCCGCCAAGCCGCTTTCTGACAAATATTTCAGCGAATTCAAAAAATACCAGGCCAATGTCAAGGCCTACAACTCCGCTACCGCCAGCTCCAAAGTCCTCGAGACCGAAGATTTGAAAACCGGCACCGGCAAGACTCTCGCTGAGGGCGACACCGATTACGCCGCTTACTATCTCGGTTGGTGCGCCGACGGCACCGTCTTCGACTCCTCCTTCAATAACGATTCCGACGCCGACATCTCGACCGCGACCGGCCTCAACTCCCCGCTCGACCCGTCCGGTGGTCTCATCGAGGGCTGGAACCAGGGCGTCGTCGGCATGAAGCTCGGCGGCGTCCGCCAGGTTACTATGTCCGGCGACCTCGCCTATGGCGACACCCGCGAAATCTGCGGCGGCTATAACTCTCCGCTCAAGTTCATCATCATGGCCGTCGAACCCGACGAAAACATCACCAAGCTAAACAGCGAGCTGAACGACATCTACCTCCAGCTCTATATGGCAATGTATGCCAACCAATAATCCTGACACTCTCAATCTCGCCGTCATCGGCGGCGGTCCCGCCGCCCTCACCGCCGCTCTCTACGCCGCTCGGGCCGGCCTGAAAGTCAAGGTTTTTGAGCGCGCCGTCATCGGCGGCGCCCTCGCCGAAATCTCTGACCTCTCAAACTACCCCGGCTATGCCGGCCCCGGCCCTGCCCTCGCTGAGCAAATGCGCGCCCAGGCCGTCCAGGCTGGTGCTGAAATTATCTACGCCGAGTGTCAAAAACTCTGGCATTACGCCGATTTTTTCGAGCTCACTCTCGACGATGGCTTCACTGCCGCCGGCTCAGCTTCCGAATCTTCTTCTGGCGCCAAAGTCCGCGCCAAGAAAGTCCTCGTCGCAACCGGTTCCGACCCAAAGAAGCTCAGTTTTGCCCCGAAACCTCCTGTCTCCTACTGCGCTCTCTGCGACGGCGCCTTAGCTAAGGATAAACACGTCGCTGTCATCGGCGGCGCCAATTCCGCTGTTCAGGAATCCCTCTATCTCGCCAACCTCGTCAAAGATCTCACCATCATCACCCACTCCCACCTCAAGGCCGACCTCTACCTCCAGCGCCGTCTCGAATCCGTCCAAAAAACTCATGACATCAAAATCCTCGAAAACACCGAGGCCACCCCCGACCTTCTTAATACTTTCGACTATGTTTTTGTCTTCATCGGCAAGCGCCCGGCGACCGCCTTCCTCCGCCCCCTCGCCGATAGCCTCCTCCCGGACCCAACTGGCCGTAACCCTCTCCTCGACTCCGCCGGCTACATCTTGACTAACCCGGCGACCGCCGCAAGTTCGACCTCTGGCCTCTCCGAAGCTGCCCATAATACCGTCGTCCACAATATCACCGCCCACTCCACCGTCGTCCCCGGCCTCTACGCCGCCGGCGATGTTCGTTCCGGCAGCCTGAAACAAGTCGTCACCGCCGCCGCCGACGGTGCCTCTGCCGCCATCGAAATCCTCGAATCCCTCAATCTCTCCACGCCAGAATAAGCTCCAGAATAATAATCACCCCTATAAAACGCCGTCTTCACTATAATCCTTATGGTAAAACTATTGACAAAAAGCATAAGGTGTGCTACAATAGAAGAGTAAGTATATTCGAAGCGTAAATCTGACTAAATCCGCTATCAATAGCTTACAAAACCACACATCATTTTCATAGGAGGGTATGAACAAATGAAGTACTTTTACATCAATCTAATCGTCTACTCTGTCTGGTTCGCTTTGGCCGCCGTGTTCGGGCTTGAACGCTACAACACTACCGGCTGCCAGGTAACCGAGCGCTACCCCGAGGAGCGCAGTCACCGCTGGTCCCGTATCGTCGCTATCGCCATGATGGTTGCGGTCGAGGTCATGTACTGGCGCCCGCTCAATCAGCTCTGGGTTCTCTGGAAAATGGAGGAGGAATCTGGTTTCTTTACCTTCATTTATCTGGGTCTGGCCGCTTATGGGCTGCATCGCGTCTTCTGCCTGCTGGTTGAATATTTTGAAGATATCAGTTATGGCCGAGCCGAGGGCGACGCTTACGCCTACAGTGAACACTGCGCAAACTGCTGTTTCCGCGCTAATGGACGAGTCACGGAGCTTGAATGTCCTCTCGTGGGCTTCGCCTCCTGCCCTTGTCTTGAAGCCGGCCACGACATTCGGGATGTTAATTACCTCTCCGAGGTGGTTACTGCCCTGCGTCGGATACGTGACAGGTATCAGCGTCGCGGTTTAGAGATGCCTTCCATGGTGTCTATCCGTGTACCCCAGCATCGCGTCGTCGTCAAGCATAATCCTTTCGATGAGCTTTTCAACGATCATCGTTGGGAGTTCGACATCGACCTGGGCTTCGGCTATGACAACCTAATCATCAACGAGGAACGTCCGCAATCCGCCAAGATTATTGACTTCCCCGCTGCTGCCGTTGTCCGTATGCCTGAACCTGAAACCTTGCCGACTCGGAAGTCGACTACGAAGCGCGACCTGCTTCAGGTCCGTCTCATCCGAGGCCAGTATGGCGCCTTCGAGCTCCGTATGACCGAAGAGGGTATTGCCTGTCGCTTGACTCGCGAACTTCCCGGCGACCGCATTTTCGACCAACAGGTCACTTTCCCCGGCACCGAGAACATTCATGTCCTCGACGAGTTCCTGCTCAGCGAGCAGGGAAAGCTGCTTCACCGTTTCATCAATACGCCGACGGCGAATCTGAGCGAGCAGCAGCTTGCTAAACTCGGTTAACCCCGCATCGCGTCCCCTGCCCAAACGAATGTCCAAACATTTTCCCGAAATACCCCGCATCCCTAGCGCCGCCAATCCCCGTCCAAACAGACGCCTTCGGGCGCCGCTCCGACTGGAGCCAATATCACGATTAGACCCATAAGCCCGCCGTTCCTCGAACGACGGGCTTTTCCATGCTATAATAGCCTCATGAACCCCAAACCCACCTACTACTTTTACGACCTCGAAACCTCCGGCCTGAACCCACGCCTCGACCGCATCATGCAATTCGCTGGCCAGCGCACCGACCTCGATTTCAACCTTATCGGCGAACCGGACAACATCCTCGTCGCCCTCGCCGACGACACTCTCCCTAGCCCCGGCGCCATCATGGTCACCGGCATCACCCCGCAATCAACCGGACAAGATGGCTTGACCGAGCGCGAGTTCTGTGAGTTTCTCCTCGAGAAATTCGCCACTCCAAACACGACTATCATGGGCTATAATTCCGTCCGCTTCGACGACGAGTTCGTCCGCCATACCCTTTGGCGCAACTTCCATGACCCTTATGAATGGCAATGGAAAGACGGCCGCAGTCGCTGGGATCTCCTCGACGTCGTTCGTCTTACTCGCGCCCTCCGCCCCGAGGGGATCAACTGGCCAGTCACGCCTGAAGGTCGTCCGACTAACCGCCTTGAGCTCATCACGAAAGAAAATAACATTTCCCACGAACACGCCCACGACGCACTCTCCGATGTCTGCGCCCTAATCGCTGTCACAAAACTCATCCACGACAAACAGCCGCAGCTCTTCGACTTTCTCTATAAGCACCGCAACAAACGCGACGTCGCCGACCTTGTCAATCTCGACAACCCCCAGCCCTTCGTCTATGCCACCGGCCGCTATCCTTCCGCGACCTGCCATACTAGCGTCGCCTACCCCTTCGCCCCCGCGGATAACGGCAATGTCCTCGTCTTTGACCTCCGCTACGACCTCGACGAACTCCTGAAAGGCGAAGCTGACGCCAAAGCCGCTGGTACCCTCGACTTCAAAAAGCCATTTCACGAGCGCGACCCATGGGAGCGTGGCTTCCAGCCCATCGTGAAAAAGCTCCAATATAATCATTGCCCCGTCGTCGCCCCGCTCGGCGTCCTCGAAAAATCCGTCTCGACCGACCCCGCCCAAGTCTCGGCCGACCCGACCAAATCTGCCGCCGAAACCGCCGAACTCGCGCGCACCGGTTGGCAAAAAATCGACCTCACCCTCGACCAAGTTCAGAAAAACCTCAAATCTCTCCTCGCCCACCCCGAGTTCATCGAGCGCATGGCGAAGGTGAAGCGCCCCGACTATCCGCCCTCCGTAGATCCCGAGAGCGCTCTCTATGACGGCTTCCTCGACGACCACGATCGCCTTCTTTGTTCGACCGTCCGCAACAATGGCGCCGACGACCTCGCCGATTATCACCCGCATTTCCTCGATGACCGCCTCCCGGAGCTCCTCCTTCATTACAAGGCCAAGAATTACCCCTCCGCCCTCGCTGGCGACGAAATCGAAAAATGGGAAGCCTACCGCACGAAGCGCCTCGCCGACCAATCTCCGCGCTTTCTCGAAGAACTCCAAAAAATCCAGCAAACCCTCGGTCGCGGCGGCTCCTGGGGTAGCCGCTCCCCTGAAGACTGTGCCTATCTCCTCGAAGAACTCCACCTCTGGTACGAATCCATTCAGCCCGCCGACTACTAGACTTGTAAAAAATAGGCTTTTACGGTATAATACCAAGTTAGAATGGACGACAATTTTATCAAAATCCGTGGCGCCCGCCAGAACAACCTCAAAGATCTCGACGTGGATATTCCACGCGATAAACTTGTCGTGATTACCGGCCTTTCCGGCTCCGGAAAGTCCAGCCTCGCCTTCGACACGATTTACGCCGAAGGTCAGCGTCGCTACGTCGAAAGTCTTTCGAGCTATGCCCGCATGTTCCTCGGCGTCATGGATAAACCCGACGTCGACATGATCACCGGCCTCTCCCCGGCCATTTCTATTGACCAGAAGTCTACCAGCCGCAACCCTCGTTCGACCGTCGCGACCGTCACCGAAGTTTACGATTATCTTCGCCTCCTCTTCGCCCGTATCGGCGTCCCGCATTGTCCGATTTGCCACCGCGAAGTCCAGCGCCGCAGCGTCGAAGACATCGTGAATGAAGTCATGAAACTCCCTCTCGGCTCGAAACTTATGCTTCTCGCGCCGATCGTCGCCCAGAAAAAGGGTAGCTTCCAACACGTCTCTGAGCAATACCAAATCAAAGGTTTCTCTCGCGTCCGTGTCGACGGCATCGTCTACGCACTCGACGAGTTCCCCGAGCTAAACAAGAACGATCGCCACGACATCGAAATCGTCGTCGACCGTTTCATTTTAAGCCCCGACCTCCTCTCTCGCATCTCCGGCTCGATCGAGCAGGCCCTCGAGCTCGGCCAGGGAATTATCAAACTCCTCAAAATTAACGACAACGCGACGACTATCGAAGGCAGCCCAGGCGAAGCCGAAGTCCTTACCTTCTCCCAGCGCTATGCCTGCGAGCTTCATCCCGACGAGCTCATCCCCGAGCTCGAGCCGCGCCTCTTCTCCTTCAACGCCCCGCAAGGCGCCTGCCCGACTTGTACCGGTCTCGGAACCCGCATGGAAATCGACCCTGATCTCATCTTGAACCCGAACCTCACCATTGCCGAAGGCGGCATTCGCCCGTTCAATCGCGTCACCCAAGAATCTTGGTGGCTGAAACGCTTGACCGCTGTTGGCGAACGCCATGGCTTCTCTGTCCATGTCCCGATTGGCCAACTTTCCGAGGAAGCTATCCAAATTCTCCTTTACGGCACCGGTAAAGAAAAATACGAAGTCAAAGTCGGCGGCCACGGCAAATGGGGCGATGGCGCAACCTACCAATCGACCTACGAAGGCGTTATCCCGACCCTCGAACGCCGCCATAAGGAGACCGATTCCGAGTTCATTCGGAAGGATATTGAGCGTTTCATGCGCGTCAAAGAGTGTCAAACCTGTCACGGCGCCCGTCTCCAGCCCTCCGTCCTCGCTGTTACTGTCCATGGTCTTAACATTGTCGACATGTGCAATCTTGACGTCGACGCCACTCTTGAAGTCCTGAAAAACGACCTCAAGTTCACCGAAAGCGAAGCTATGATTGCCGAACCAATCATCAAAGAAATCCGCGAACGCGTCCAGTTTATGAAAGACGTCGGCCTTGGTTATCTCGAGCTTGGTCGCGCCGCCAACACTCTTTCCGGCGGCGAAGCTCAGCGCATTCGCCTTGCCACCCAAATCGGCTCCGGCCTCCAGGGCGTCCTCTACGTTCTCGACGAGCCGTCTATCGGCCTCCACCAACGCGACAATGACAAGCTCATCGCCACTCTGAAACACCTCCGCGACCTCAAAAACACCGTTCTCGTCGTCGAACATGATGAAGATACCATGCGTGAAGCTGACTTTATCGTCGACATCGGCCCCGGCGCAGGGAAGAACGGTGGTCGTCTCATTGCCGCTGGCACTCCCGACGAAGTCGCAAACGACCCCGATTCAATCACCGGCCAATATCTCTCTGGCCGTAAAGAAATCCCCACCCCGAAGAAACGTCGCCAGCCGAAAAAATACAAAGAACTAGTCGTCGTCGGCGCCCGCGAGAACAACTTGAAAAATATCACCGTCAAGTTCCCGCTCGGTGTCATGACCGTCGTTTCCGGCGTCTCCGGCTCCGGCAAGTCTACCCTCGTCAACGAAATCCTCGCGAACGAGCTCCTCGCTCGCCTCCACCGCGCCCAGACTGTTTCCGGCCTCCACGAGCGCATCGACGGCATCGAGCATCTCGACAAATGTATCGTCATCGACCAATCCCCGATCGGCCGCACCCCCCGCTCTAACGTCGCGACTTATACCGGCGTCTTTAACCAAATCCGCGAGCTTTTCGCCCATCAGCCCGAAGCTGAACTTCGCGGTTATAAAGCCGGCCGTTTCAGTTTCAATATTAAGGGTGGACGCTGCGAAACCTGCCAGGGCGACGGTGTCAACAAAATCGAAATGCACTTCCTCCCCGACGTCTACGTCACCTGCCCCGCTTGCCACGGCCGCCGCTACAACCACGAAGCCCTCGAAATCAAGTACAAAGGGAAAGATATTTCCCAAGTTCTCGACATGACGATTGATGAAGCTGTTGAATTCTTCGTCAACATCCCCACTATTCTCACGAAGCTCAAAACCATTCAAGAAGTCGGTCTCGGCTATATTAAGCTCGGCCAATCCGCCACCACTTTCTCCGGCGGCGAAGCCCAGCGTATTAAGCTCGCCACCGAGCTCGCTCGCCGCAGCACCGGCAAGACCCTCTATATCCTCGACGAACCAACCACTGGCCTCCACACCGACGACGTCAGCCGTCTGCTCAAAATCCTTGGCAAGCTCGTCGATGGCGGCAATTCCATGATCATCATCGAGCATAACCTCCACGTCATCAAATCCGCCGATTGGATTATCGACATGGGTCCCGAAGGCGGTCAAAACGGCGGTCAGGTCGTCGCCACCGGCACCCCGGAAAACCTCGCCCAAAACCCCAACACCCCCACCGGCAAATACCTCAAACAAATCCTCGGGCTGTAAAACCGTTGTAATTTTTACAACACTTTCCACACCAAAATAACTTCGACGAAATACTATCAAACCTCGACCAAAATCGCCAAAATCAGCCATTGACCCGCGCTTTCCGCTCATGTATAATTAAATAGACACAAGTCATTATATAAACACTAAAGACAAAATAAAGGAGTTTATTTTATGTCTAAAACTACCAATGCGCTCATCGCGCTTGGCGTCGTTGCTGGCTTAGGCGCCGCAGTCTTGCCACTCAGCTCTTATGCTGCCGACCCAGCCACAGATAAGGTTGGTGTCACCCTGACAATTGAGGATGAGCTGACTATCGAAGCCGACAAAAGCACAACCGATAAGGTTGACCTCTCTGGCACTGGTCACACCGGCGCTGTCACCTTGACCGTTGTCACTAACAACCAGAAGGGCTACAACCTCGGCATTATGGGTTCTGCTGCTACCAACCCAACTTCCTTGACGAGCGACCTCGGTGATCAGATTACCGCCGTTGCTGGTACGCTTGCCTCTCCAGCTGCTTTGAGCACTGCTACCTCTGAATGGGGTTATCGCCTCGCTGGCACCGAAGCCAACAAGTACGCTGGTGTTACTGGTGATAATGCCGTTATCAAAACCACCGATGCCCCGACTGGGACAAGCGGCGACGAAACTATCGTCACCTTCGGCGCTTCCATCAAAGATGGTCAGCCAGCTGGTACCTACAACGGCGAAGTCACCTTCACCGCTACTAACAACGCTAACGCTTAATCCTTAAGTTTTTAGCTATAAAATATCGCTCGTCTTTCGGGCGATATTTTGTTTAGCTTGTGGTATAATGATAAGAAATAAGGAGGTTAATGAAAAAAATCAAAATTATTTTGGCTGCGCTTGTCTTATCGTTACTCGGTTTTTCTGCTGCCAGCCCAGTTTATGCGGAAGATGATGAAAGTTCTGTAAACTACGTTCTTGGTATCACTCCAACTCAAAAGGGCTTCGGAACTATGCTCCCCGGCGAAACCTATACAGACAGTTTCAAAGTCCGCAACAAAGGTGGCGGTGAGTTTAGCTATCGCATCTCAGTCACGCCATATAGCGTCGAAAGCGAAACTTACGAGCCAAACTACGATAAAAAAACTCAATACACCGATATTGCTGATTGGATCACGGTCGACAAAACCGAGGGAACCGTCGCCGCCAACCAAGAAGAGGAAATTACTTACACCGTAACTATTCCAGAAGATGCTCACGGCGGCGCACAAGCTGCTACAATCATGGTTAGCATGGGCGGTGAAAGTGACGAAGGCCTCCAGGCCGTGCGTCGACTTGGCTACCTTGTCTTCGGTAACGTCGATGGTGAAATCACCACCACCGCAAAAATCCTCGAGAACAAAATCCCCAGCTTCATCTTTACCCCCCCAATTTCCGCCACCTCACTCGTCGAGAACACCGGCAATGTCTATACCGCCGCTACCTACACGCTTCAGGTTTTCCCGCTCTTCAGCGACGAAGAAGTCTACACTAACGAAGAAGAACCTGACAAAAACATTATCTTCCCGGAGACCAAGCGCTTCTATACCGCCTCCTGGGAAGGCGCGCCATCCCTCGGTATCTTCCGCGTCCGCCAAACCATCAAAATCTTCGACGAAGTCTCGACCGTCGAGAAACTCGTCTTTCTCTGCCCGATTTGGTTCCTCTTTATTATCGTTCTAATTATCTTCGTTGCCATTTTCTGGATCGTCAGTCGCATCCGCGGACGCAATAAAGAATAAAAACTTTAATAGAAAAGCGTAGGGAACTAAACCTGCGCTTTTTGCTGACAAAACCTAACCTGGTAACCGCTTAAATCCCCTCCCACCTCTTGTCAAACGCCTCAAAAAGTAGTAAAATGTTATAAAGACAGAATTGTTTACTAAAAGGAGTTATTATATGTCTAACCAATTATCCCTGGAGAAGCGTGTTGCGACCGGCAAGCAGCTCAAAGCCCTTCGCGCCGAAGGTCAAATTCCTTCCGTCGTTTATGGCGGCGAAGCTCCAGTTTTGACCACTTCTAGCTACAACATTACCGAAAAAGTCTTGAACGAAGCTGGCTACCACTCCCCGATTCAGCTCGATTTGGACGGCAAGGCCCAGCTCGCTATCGTCAAGAATATTGACGTCGACCCAGTTAGCCGCCGCATTATCAACGTCGAGTTCCAGGCCGTTTCTGCCGATGAAGTTGTCGAAGCAATCACTCCGATCAAAATCGTCAACTTTGAATCCTCTGAAGCTTCGAAGAAGCACTACGTCATCCTTCAGGTCATGGAAGATGTTGAAGTTAAGGCTCAGCCGACCAACCTTCCTCAGGAAATCATCGTCGACGGCGCAAAGCTCGCCGAGCTTGACGACAAGTTGACATTGGCTGATCTCCAGCTCCCAGCTGGCGTTGCTCTCGCCGACAAAGAACTCGCCGACACGACCGTTATCGCGAACGTCTACGACCCGGCCGCCGAAGCTGCTGCTCGCGAAGCCGAAGACGCTGCCGCTAAGACTGCTGATGCTGGCGCCGAAGCCGCTCCAGCCGCCGACGCCGAAGCTAAAGCCGAATAAATATAGCCTAGTAAAAAATCTCCCGCTACTCATCGTAACGGGAGATATTTTTATTACTGCAGACCCCTCACCTTACCGCTTCCGCGTTCTCTTGTAGTCGTCGTCGGAGTGCCGCCTGCGCCGCTTTCACATTTTCCGGCTTGCCTTTCCAGGTCGCCATTACCGAATCTTGCAGTGCCCGTCCGAACGCGAAACTCACCGGCCACGGGAACGGTCCATTTTGCTTGATCGCAGCCAAGTTCTTCGTCGCTTCCGTCGCCTCTTGACCGCCGCTAAGCAATAAAACGCCTGCCAAATATTTCGGTACCGCATGCTTCAAGACCGCCGCTGTTGCCATACCGACTTCGTTCGCCGTTGGCTGAATCACGGCCTTCTTGCCAGCCAGAATCATATTCGTCTTTAGGAGGCAACCCGCAAGATCCACATGTCGCTCTTCAAGCTTTGCGAAGATCGCCGTAAGCACCCGGTCAGTCACCTCAATATCTTTCTCGGCTGTATAATCACCATCGCGCACAACATCACTCTCAACAATCGGCACCAACCCGACCGATTGACATTCTCGCGCAAAGCTCGCCAGAAGCTCCGCATTCTTCTCGACCGCAATAAAAGTCGGCTTATCTCGCTCAATCACGAACTTCGCCCGCCATTTCGCAAACCGGAACCCCATATCATAATATGTTCGTAGTCGCTCCGTCAGGCCTTCCAGCCCCAGCGTATAATCCTCGCCAGTCAAAGCCAGCTTCGCCAGCCCCTGGTCGACCTTAATCCCTGGAATAATCCCTCGATTTGTCAAATAATCAACAAAGTTTTGCCCGCGCTCAGTCTCTTGTCGCGCCGTCTCGTCCGACAAAATCACTCCGCTCGCGTAATCACGCAACTCTGGTGTTGTCAAAAGTAGTTCGCGATACGAGCGTCGCCGCGTGTCGTTCGCCGCAATCCCAAAACTCACCAATCGCTCGGTCAGAGTATTCGCCGATTCGTCCGCCGCCAAAATCCCCTTACGCGGCGCCATTAGCGACTGCGCAATCAGCTTCAAATTTGCCCGCTTTTCTGCTTCACCCTTCGCCAATTCCTGTAATTTGCGCATCGACAGGGAACCTTCCAAAGTCGCATGCTCTGCGTTTAGTCGTGCCCAAAGCACTGCATCCGCCGCCGAGCCGCCCGCCGAAATCACCCCGAGCACGGTCGCCACAATCGTCGAATAAATCGTCAAATGTGTCATCATATCCGTCCGACTAAGGCTCCAGCTCTCCTCAGCCTCGCCCAGCGCGATTTTCCGCGGGCTAATATGGCAAACCAGCTGCGTATTCGGCTTGTCGACCTCAATCTTGTCGACGATTTTCTCGTTCGTATGCACCGGCGGCTCACTCTCCAAGAACAAAATATCCGCCATTTCCGCCAAGACCTTCCCGGCCGGCGTCGTGTGCTTCTCGGCGTGCACCGCCAACTTCGTCGCCGGCGAAAATTTCAAAAAGTTCTTAATCTCATCGACCAACTTCGCCGACACATTCGTCGACCGATCGACCAGAATCCACTCCGCCGCCCCCTGCGACGCGGCCGGCATTGCCCAGTCCGTCGCCTTCCGGGAACTCGGCACGAAGTACGTAATCTCCCCGTTACGTGAAAAGATATACCGATAGTCCGCCGCCTCGTCCGCCCAAACAATCTCCCCATCGCGCACCTCTGTTTTCGAATTCAAAATCGTCGCCTCGACCCCCAGCCGGTCCAATACCGACAGCGACACCGCCGCCCCGCCATACACACTCGTCCGTCGGAAAAAGCTATGCGCCTCCCCGTTAAACCCAAGATTCATCCAGTCAATTCCGTTCGAGTCCGTCTCAAAGTCATTCTGCCGGTCGTCCAGCTTCAGATAAACGTCTTTCAGTACATTCCCAATAATCAAAATCTTGCTCATGCTTCCATTATATCACGCCCCCTGTAGAAAATAACTATTGACTTTTTCTACCATCTGTGCTATAATGGTAATATAATAAGAAATCTTGTCCAAAAATCACCCCAAAGGTGGTTTTTATGTTATAATGAAAGTGCTAAATCAAACAGTTTAACCCAGCCAATTATGGGAGTAATGCGGCTATTTACGCAGTTTTCCGTAATTGGTGAACTGTTTGGTTTAGCGACTTAGTAAATAGTCGCATTTTTTATGGCTCACCGTCGACATCAAAGCGCAACCATACAACAACCATTCGCAAAGCGCCGCGAGCCGCGTCGGTAATGCCATCAGAAATGCCTCACCCAAAGGAGGTAATTATGAAATACAAAACTATCATCGCGGCAGTTTTGATGCTAACTGCCGTGACCTTCGGCGCCGCTCGGCCAGCGCTCGCGGTCAAATGTCCGCCTCATAGCGAACGTAACCCAGGTGACACCGAGGCAGAAATCTCCGGCATTAACAGCGTCGCTCAATGTAATCTCCCCGTCGAGCAGAAAGGCGAAGGTCTCCTCGACAGAGTCTCGGCGGTTATCAATATCGTCCTCGGTATGGTCGGAATTATCGCCGTCGTCGTCATTATCATCGGCGGCATCAGTTTTATCATGTCTCAAGGCGATCCCGGTAAAGTCATGAAGGCCCGCAACACGATTCTCTACGGCGTCGTCGGGATCGTCGTTGCATTGTCGGCCTTCTTAATCGTCAACTTCGTGCTTGATAGTCTTTTCAGTAGCAAAACGACGTCTACTCCCTCGTCGAGTTCATCCTCCTCATCGCAAGAAAAATAGTCCGTCAAAAATCCCCTCGCAAGAGGGGATTTTCAGTAATTGCGTAATCTCAAAAACAACAAGTCCGCGAACTTTTAGCGTACTTCGACGCGCACGCGTGGCACATTTTTGCCAGAGAAGTGCGACTTTTTCGTCTTCACGAAAGTCACCACGCCGTCTTTCGCTGCATGAATCGTGAAATTGCGGCTCATGTAAGTCCCAGGGCCAGCAATCTTGGTGCTACCAGTCTGGCGCACGAGGACTTCGCCGTTGCGAACTTTTTGGCCACCGAAACGCTTCACACCGAGGCGTTGGCCGGCGTTGTTATGGATGTTTTTGGCGGTACCGCCAGCTTTGACATGTGACATACTACTTCTTCCTTAAAACTATTATTTCTCTGGCGACCACCTGACCATCGCGATGATAAAGCAGGTCTTTTTGCCCCAGATTCTTAAAACTACATACATTATAGCGCAGATTACTAATTTCGTCAAGGAGATTTAACCTCTCATAACTCCCGTCCGGCCTGAGCCACGCTGGCACCGCCATCACCACCGGTGTCCCCTCCCGAATCTGCCCCGCCAAGTTCTTCAAGAACCCCAACACAATTGCTCCACACTCCTGTTTCGCCTGCTTCAATTTAATCTCCGCCGGCGGTAGCGACATCGGCGGTCCGAGATAACCTTCGCACGCCACCGCACCAATCGGCGCCGTCCATTGAAAATGCTGCGCATCGCCCTCCGCCACGTCGATCGCCAGATCGGGCATCCCTGCCGTCTTCGCCAACCACTCCAGATTTCTCTCGGAATACTGCACCATCCGCTCGCTAAGATCCGTCCCGTAGGGAACGTAACCCATCAGCGCCGCCTCCTGCAAAACCACCCCTGTCCCGCAAAACGGGTCTAGCAGCCTCGAACCTTTCGCTAAATCTCCACACAAGTTAATCAAAATCTGCGCCAACTTCGGCGGCAGCATCCCAACTTTCGCGTCCCTAGCCGGCCGTTTCCGGTCGCGCTCGACATAACCTTCAATATCTTGCACGCTAATCACCCGATAATATCGCCCGCCATTCTTCAGAATCTCAAGTTTCGTCGCACCAAACAGATGATTATGGATACTCGTTGCGCTCGACAGCACTGCCGTCTTGTTCGCGACCACTCGCACGCTTCTTCCCATTTTCATCAGATTTCGTTTCATTCGTAAAGCCTCTTTTTGCGCCATAAAAGCCGAAGCCCCTCGCGAAAAGTCCGACACCCCGAGCGTAATCTTGCCCTCCGCCGGCAAATCAGACCACAAATCCGACAATTTAACCTCTTTCGCAATCTTCAAAGTCCCGCCCAGCCGTCGCACGTCCGGTCTCTCGTCAGCTTCAAACTCCGCAAGTTCTGGCGCAATTTTCCGCACATTCTTAAACAAACTCTCTAACTCGGCCACCGATATCAGCGGTTGCCGCCCCAAAACCGCGACATATTTCTTCATAACTTAATTATATCATGTTATAATGACGAGCAACGAACGAAAGACATGCTAGCATGTTTTTCTGCGCGCGAGGAAATTACAGTATAAGTCGAAGACTTATGCTATAATATAGAAATATGAGTAATTTTCGCAAAATCCTTACGGTTCTTACCCTAATTCTAGTTGTTTTCGTGGTCTGGAGCGCCCGAGAAGACATTATGAGTGCTATTGGCTATCTCGCTAATACGAATCTCTTTTTCGTTTTTCTCTTAATCCCTGAGCAGCTCTTTATGTACTATTGTGCCGGCCAGATCTTCTTCTCCTACATGGCTGCGAAGGGTCGCGCTGAAATCGCGCACCGACCTGGCCGCAAGCGCAAGAAAACTACTGAGGCCGACGCCATCAATGCCGAAGCTGCCGCTGCTCAAAAAGCTACCCAGAAATCCGACACTAAAGCTGAAGCTACTGCTAAAACTGACGCCAAATCCGGCCCCGCGCCGAAAAAGTTCTCCTCTTGGCTACTCGCGCGCATCTCATTCGAGCTCAACTTCGTCAACCACGCTATTCCAAGTGGTGGTTTTGCCGGCCTCGGTTACATTACTTGGCGCCTCAAGGAATTTGGTTCTTCCGTTGGCCAAACCAGCTTTATGTATGCCCTCCGCTACGCCATCACCATCCTCGCCAACCAATTCCAGACCGTCGTCGCTATTATCATCCTCATTGCCACCGGCGGCATTGTCGAAGGCTCTTGGTGGGTGGTCGGCCTCACTAGCTTAATTTGTGTTGGTATCGTAGTTGGTCTTGCTGCAGTCGTCATCATCGCCAGCAGCCGCGACCGCATTAACTGGTTCGCTCGCATCGCCACCAAGTTCATCAACGGCCTAGTGAATATCGTCACCTTCGGTCATAAGCGCCAAGTTATCAAGAACGAACAAATCGAAGATTATCTCGGCGACGTCTACAAAGATCTCACCGTTGCCCGCAAGAACAAGAAAATCCTCATCCATCCGATTATTTGGGGTGCCATTTATAGCTTCCTCGAAATCGCGACTTATTGGCTCGTCGGTATCAGTATGGGGCACATCGAAATCCTCCCGCAAATTATGATCGCTGAAGCTATCGCGAGCGTCATTGGAGCTGTCATGCTTACCCCGGGTGGCGTCGGCGGCTACGAAGGCACGATGATTTTCCTCATGTCCGTCCTCGGCGTTGATGCTGGTCTAGCGACCGCCGTCGTCATCACGACTCGCGTCGTTGTCCTCATCGGTACCATCGTGAGTGGTTACGGCTTCTACCAGAATGCTGTCTCTAAAATTGGCAAAAAAGAGCGCGAGCAGATTATGCGCGAGGTCGGCGAATAGTGTTTGAAGGCTTCGACGGCTGGCTCCGTATCAAAGATGACCCCGCCGATTCCGACCATGACGCCGGCGAAGAGCGCCCTTATCGCGTTTCCGAACTTATCAATCATTGTAATTTTATCCTCGAGCGTGAATTTGACGACGTTCTCGTCGAGGGCGAAGTTGCCAGTTTTAAAGTCAACCAAGGTAAATGGGTTTTCTTCGACCTGAAGGAAGAGGATTTTAGCCTCAACTGTTTCATGCCCTTGAACCAGCTTCACGTTGCGTTGACTGACGGCATGAAAATCCGCGCCCGAGTTTTGCCAAAAGTTACGAAATGGGGAAAATTTTCGCTCACCGTCCGTCAGGTTCTTCCCGTCGGCGAAGGGAACATCAAGAAAAGTTTCGAGTTGTTGAAGAAAAAACTTACCGCCGAAGGACTTTTTGACCCCGCGAAGAAGCGTCCGCTCCCCGCGAACTTATCGAAAATCGGTGTTATTTCTTCGACGAATGCCGCCGGCTATCTCGACTTTCTGAAAATCCTCGACAACCGTTGGGGTGGTCTCGAAATCAAAACCGTCAACACGCAAGTTCAAGGCCTGAGCGCCCCGGAACAAATCGTCCGTGCGCTCGAATATCTCAACCAACATTCCGACGTTGAAGTGATCGCCATCTTGCGCGGCGGCGGCAGCGCCGACGATCTCGCGGCTTTCAATGACGAGAAACTCGCCCACGCGATTGCGGCAAGCCGCATCCCCGTCATCACCGGTATTGGCCACGAAATCGACGAAAGTCTCGCCGACCTTGCCGCCGATGTTCGCGCCTCCACTCCATCGAACGCCGCTGAGCGCCTCACTCCCGACCGTTCCGCCGCCCTCTACCGCATTCGCAATAACCTTGCCAACACGCGCCGCTACCTTCTGGACCAAATCACTCAAACTAGTCAGCAGCTTTCTGAAACTCTCCGCGCCGCCAAACAGCTTATTCTCCAAAAACTTACCCTCGCCGAACAGCATGTCGCCTCCACTAAAAAAGTTCTCGCTAGTTTTAATCCCGAGGAAGTTTTACGTCGAGGCTACGCTATCCTCGTCAGCGAACATTCCCCTGGCCAATCCACAGAATATTCCCCAGGAGATGTTGTAAAAATTACAACGCTTTCACAAACTTTAACCGCGGAGATACAAAATGTCCAAAAACGCTAACCAAAAAAACGACCAACCGTCCATCAGCCAAAAACTCGCCGAACTCGACGCGGCCGTTGAGTGGTTTTATGGTGACGATTTTTCTCTCGACGAAGCCCTCGATAAGTATCAGTCCGCCACGAATCTTGCTAAAGAAATTGAAAAAGACCTAAGCGAGATGAAAAATAAAGTCGAAGTTCTAGAGGACTTTACAAAAAGTTAGCATTTGCGTTATAATAATACTATGGAAAGCCAACCTCTTCCGCCGAATCCGAATATTAATCCTAGCGTTGTCAATGCACCAGCGACGCAGCCTTTTGCTCCCTCTGCCCCCGGCTCGGTGTCGCTTAATACTGGAGCTCCGCTCAGCTCCGCCCATATGTACGCTCCGACCACGAATAAAAAGCATTATACGGCTATTTTGACCGTTCTGCTCATCCTTGCTGTCGCTGTCGCAATTCTTTTCGCCTGGCTTTATATCCAAAAGAACTCCGAATACCAGACCGCACGCACTGATGTCGACTCTCAAATTGATGCCGCCGTCGCCATGGCTCGCGCCGAAACCACGACTAAGATGGAAGAAGAATTCGCCGAGCGTGAAAAGTACCCTTATCGTAACTTCGCCGGACCCGCCGACTACGGTAGCCTCGGCTTCGAATATCCGCAGACTTGGAGTGTCTATGTCGCGAAGGACGCCTCGAACGGTGGTGACTACGAGGCTTATCTGAATCCCGTCGAAGTTCAGCCGGTTAGTCGCTCTACAATCAACGCCCTGCGCGTCACGATTAAAGACGCTTCTTTCGAGACTGCTCTCCGTCAGTATGAAAACTTCGTCAAAAGTGGTCGCCTCACACTCTCTACTCGTAGCGTTGGCGGCACTCTCGCCAATCTCTACATTGGCGACCTTCCGGATGGTATTCGTGGCGCCATGGCCGCTTTTAAACTTCGTGACAAGACCGTCATGATTCAGACCGACGCCGAACTCTTCATTGATGAGTTCTACAAAATCCTCGATACTACCACCTTCGTCAACTAATCTCTCCTCATTCTGTGCTATAATAACCTCATGAGAAGTGAGGAGGTAAACGGTATTCTTGTGGCTGCGCACGATTTGAAAGCGCCGCTCGCCCTTATGCGTCAGCTCGCCCTTTCGCTTGATCTTGCCGATGACCAGCCGACTCGCCAGCATATTCAGTCGCAGCTCGTCAGCGTCTCCGAACGCGCTATGCGCCAAGTCAACGATCTCGCCAAAATTGCTCGCCTCGAGGATGGGCTATTTGAAATGGAGCCGCTCAGCGTGCGCAATCTCTGCGACGAAGTCGCTCATGAGCTTCGTCCGCTTTTCCGCTACGAAAATCGCCAACTCAAGCTCACTTACAATAACCGCTCGCGTCTCGCGATTGCCAATCACGACCTCCTCCATAGCGTCATCTATAACTTTTGTACGAACGCTATTCATTATTCCGATCGCGACACTTCCAGCATACTCACGATCACTGACGCTAGCGACAAAATCCGAATCGGCGTGCGTGATTTTGGCCCAGCTTTGCCAGCCAAAATCTGGCGCGAACTCCGCCAGGGAACTTTCAATGCCCCGGCAAGTATCGCCATGCGCCCTGGCAGTTCCGGTCTCGGTCTCTATATTGCCTCCGAATTTGCTCGCCATATGCGCGCTCGTTTAGGCGCTATTCGTCACCGCGACGGCACCAGTTTTTTCATCGACCTGCCCATCTCTAACCAAACAAGCCTTTTCGCATGACCAGTATAACCAATATAACCAGTATGACCAGCACGCCCAACGCTAACCCATCAACCGTCTTCATCATCGAAGATGATCCGCTCATGGCGGAATGTATTTCTCGCGCCGCTTCTAGAACTCTTGTATCTTCCAAAAACAACTCCTCCGCAAACTCCCCGACCATCAAAATCTTCCCTGACGCCATCTCCGCCATCAACGCGCTCTCCGGTCGCCTTCCCGATCTCATTATCCTCGACATCCTTCTAAATGGCCCCGATGGCTTCACTTTCCTTAATGAGATAATCTCCTATACCGACACGGCCAAAATCCCCGTCATCATCGTCACTTCCCTAAACCTCTCCAGCGAGAACCTCATCCACTATGGCGTCCGCACCGTCTTGAATAAGGAAGCCATGACTCCAGCCGATATTCAAAAAGCCGTTCGCGCCGCTCTTCAATCCACCGAAGCTTACGACGTCGCCCTTGAACAGCCTAACTCGCTCATCGAAAGCTCCGCCCATGCCCGCTGACCTTCGTACTCATGCTATCGTCCTCCGCCGCACAAACTACGGCGAGACCGACCGCATCCTCAATCTCCTCACGCCGGAAGGTAAGGTTGCCGCCCTCGCCCGCGGCGTCCGCAAGGAAAAGTCCCGCCTCGCCGGCGGCATTGAACTCTTTTCTGTCGCCGATGTTGTCATTCGTTACGGCCGGAATGCTCAAGCTCAAAGTCAACCTCTCGGCACTCTCACTAGCGCCAAAATGCTTGATTTCTATAGCAACATTCTCTCCGACATGTCGACGCTCGAGCTTGCCTCGACCTTGCTCAAAAAGCTCGACCGTGCCGCCGAGCAGACTGACAATCCGGCCCACTTCGATCTTCTAAAACAATCCTTCGCCGGGCTCAACCGTGGCGACGGCCACGAGCTCGTCTCTGCCTGGTTCAATCTCAACTTTGCCCGCGCCTCTGGCGACGAGGTCAATCTCCTTTGCGATGTCGCTGGTCAGCCGCTCTCTCCCGACGCAACCTATCTCTGGGATCCGCTCGAAGCTGCCCTTCGGCCCGACCCATCCGGCAATATCCGCGCCCCCGAAATCAAACTCGCCCGCTTCCTCCTCGCAAACCCTCTTCGACTCGCCCGTAGAATTGAAAACCTCGCTACCCTCCTCCCTACGCTTACCCCACTCGTCAAATCTCTCGAATAGCCATCCTTCGCAGATTTTCTATAGTTATGGTATAATATTCTCATGAGTAACCGAGTCCCCCTCGCCGAGCGTATGCGCCCGCAGACCCTGGACGACGTCGTTGGACAAGACGCGATTATTGGCGATGGCAAAATCCTCACCGAGATTGTCAAAAAAGCCGAACCGGTTAACCTTATTTTCTGGGGCCCTCCCGGCACCGGCAAGACCACTCTCGCCCGCATCCTCGCTCGCGAATACAAAGCCGACTTCGTCGAGCTCTCCGCCGTCACCTCGAAAAAAGCCGACATCGAAGCCGTCGTCGAGCGCGCAAAAGTGAACTGGAACCTAAAAACCCGCACCGTCCTCTTCGTGGACGAAATTCACCGTTTCAACAAAGCTCAGCAGGACGCCTTTCTCCCGCACGTCGAGTCGGGCCTCATCATCCTCATCGGCGCCACCACCGAAAACCCCAGCTTCGAAGTCATCTCCCCGCTCATCTCCCGCTCCCGCGTTGTCATCGTCTCTGCCCTCAACAAAGCCAGCATCCTTGAAGTCCTGAAGCGCGCCGTCAAAGCCGAAAACGCCGAATCCCGCGTCACCGACGAAGCCCTCGAGTTTATCGCCGACCTCTCCGGCGGCGACGCCCGCTCCGCCCTCGGCGACCTCGAGCTCTCCTTGAGTCTTTCCTACAAAGTCGACAAAAAGGTCGTCGAAACCGCCGTCGGCCAAAAAACTATGCCATATGACAAATCTGGCGACTATCATTACGACAACACCTCTGCCTTTATCAAGTCCATGCGCGGCTCCGACGTCGACGCCACCCTCTATTATCTCGCTCGCATGGTTCAGGGCGGGGAAGATCCGAAGTTTATCGCCCGCCGCATGGTGATCTTCGCCTCCGAAGACATCGGCCTCGCCACTCCTGCTGCCCTCAACCTCGCCGTCAGCTGCTTTGAGGCGATCGAGCGCGTTGGCATGCCTGAAGGTGGGATTATTCTGAGTCATGTCGCCGTCGTTCTCGCGAAAGCCCCGAAAAACCGCGACGCCTACGACGGCTGGGCCCGCGCCAACGAAGTCGCGAAGAAGTCTATGGGCGCGCCCGTCCCGACCTGGCTCCGTAATGCCCCCACCAATCTTATGAAAGAGCTCGGCTTCGGCGAAGGCCAGAAATGGGAGGCCGGTTTTCATCTCGACAAATCCTACCTCCCCGACGCCGTCCGCCACGAAAAAATCTTCGGTCAGCCCTCAGATTACAATCACAACGACAAAAACCATTGACATTATACACAAAGTATGCTACAATAGAAAGATAAGGTGCGAGCAATCGCTCGGCGCCCAGGCTTTTTGTGCGTTCGCCTTCGCTGTTTATTACGACAAGAAAGGAGAATACGAACCTTGAATTTGACAGACAGCGAACGTAGACAAAAGCCCATCCTCAGCAAAATCCTCTAGAGCAACCCTAACCACCTCGGCATTCAACCATCTATCACGATCCTAAAGGAGGTTCTCTGAACTATGCGCCAAATCCAGTATTTCTTATCCATGCGAGCTACCGACGACCGCGCGGCCTACGTCCTGACCGCTGAAGGCCCGATCGCCTTTGGTCACACTCTGCCCGATTATATTGAGCTGGCAGCTGCCCGCGCTAATCCGCGTCGCATCCGTCCGCTTTTCGCGGGCAAGACTTTCGACAAAACCGCTCTGTATGCCCAGCTAATCGAGCGCCAGAACCAGCAGGAATCACCCACTTTCGAGAAGGGCTACCTCAACCTGCTGGAAACCGGCCGCCTGAAAGGCTGGTCGCTGACTGCGGTCGAGGTTAATCCTGGTGAGCTAGGGCTCCATCTGGTTAGCCATAGCCTCTGGGCTCACCACGACAAGGCGGTCAAGTCTTATCGCCTCGCTCATGCCGGAGAGTCTGACTGCGCGAAAGTCAGCAACGCCGAAATCACTGCCGACCTGCCGCCCTACCACGAGGTTCTGACCTGCCGGCCAACCGACACTATGTTTGAAGGCGGTCAGTCCGTCGTGATTACGCTTGACGTCCCGCGCCTCGATGTGGTCGACAGTGACCAATACAGCGTCGCTTTTACGTCCAATCAGACCATTATTGGCGAGCCAGCTGGCGTTGCTAATCGGTGTATCATCATTGATAACGCCGCCTATCGGCGCGAATACGCTGCGCAGGTCATCGAACTCCAGTAAGTTGCCTTCTTTCTTGTTCGACCAGGGCGCGACCTTATGGCCGCGCCCATTTTTTATGCTATAATTATTCCATAACAAAGGAGTTTTTATGGCAGATTTCAATAAAATCCTCACCCCGGGCGACTACGAGAACGGCGAAATCAACGTCGTTGTCGAGATTCCGACCGGTTCGAACCACAAAATCGAATGGGATCGCAAGAATGCTTGCTTCATGCTCGACCGCATTGAGCCGATTGCTTTCGCAAAACCGACCAACTACGGCTTCATCCCCCAGACTTTGGACGAAGACGGCGATGAGCTCGATGTTCTCTTGATTACTGACCAGCCTCTCACGACCGGCATCTATACCGTCGCTCGCGTCCTCGGCGTCATGAAATTCGTCGACGACGGCGAAGTCGATGACAAAATCATTGCCGTTCCAGCCGACGACCGCAACAACGGCGACCAATACAAGACCCTCGAAGACTTGCCAAAGCGCCTCATCGAGCAGATCAATTTTCACTTCAACCACTACAAGGATCTCAAGAAACCTGGCACGACCGAAGTCAAGGAATTCGCTGGTCTCGACGAAGCGAAAAAGGTTATCAAAGATTCCATCGACCGCTGGAACAACCAATAGGCTGCGAACTAACAGTCTTCAGCTAGAACCAAAAAGTCGCCCCGTAGATGGGTGACTTTTTGCTATAAACCATAGATTATTTGGAGATCGGGCGCCGCAAGGGCAACTAGTGCAGCGAACGGAGAAGCCGTTCTGCCGATTGTTGTTGTTGGACGGATTGATGTTGCTGGTGCCGTTGAAGTTGAGGTTGTAGGCCTGGGTGCCGTTAGAGACTGGAGTAGACGACCAGTAATAGCCGTTGGCGCCGGCGACATTGAACAGGTTGCTGGTACTCTGATTGACGTTGCCGCCCCTTGAGGCGGTCAGCGCCACGAGAAGAACTGCCCAAAGCCGGACGACTGGATGCGGTTCGCGACACACGAACCAGAAGACGCTTATATTAACTTTCTCGCCGTAACGAAAAATATTTCTCTAGTCTGTACACTTTTCTAAAAAGTTCTCGAGAGGTCTTCGCGATCTCCAGAAAAGAACTTGGCGCGGCCGGAGTTCTCTCGAAGCGGCGCTTCGTATCTTATGGATTCTTATATCCACGATGTTATTATAACACTCCGCTTACGCTACGGACAAAGACGAACTTATTCTTCCTCCATAAACGCGCCGCTCTGCCGCGACCAAAGATGATGATATACTCCGTCTTCGTTCGCGAGCAAGTCTTGGTGCCGACCTTGCTCGACAATCTTGCCGTTCTGTAAAACGACAATTCGATCGAGGCTCGCCACCGTCGAAAGCCGGTGTGCGATGACGATGCTCGTCCTCCCCGCCATCAACCGAGAAAGTGCATCCTGAATCAACGCTTCCGATTCCGAATCAAGCGCGCTCGTCGCTTCGTCCAGGACTAGGATTGGCGCATCTTTCAGAATTGCCCGCGCGATCGCAATCCGCTGACGCTGTCCGCCCGAAAGTTTGATCCCGCGCTCGCCGACTAGCGTATCATACCCGTCCGGCAAATCCATAATAAACTCATCCGCATTCGCAAGCTCCGCCGCCCGCTTGATTTCCTCCGCTGTCGCGCCAGGCTTACCGTAAGCGATATTATCCGCAATAGAACGGTGGAACAGGGAAGTTTCCTGTGGCACATATGCGATATTCTCGCGCAGGCTTTGCTGCGTCACTTCCCGAATATTCTGCCCCGACACATTCACCGCACCCTTCTGAACATCCGCAAATCTGAGCAACAACTTCGTCAAGGTCGTCTTTCCCGACCCCGAAACCCCGACTAACCCCACCCGCTCGCCGTCATGAATCGTCAAATCAAAGTTCTCGAAAATCGGCGCTTTCGCGTCCGCGTGCTGAAAAGTAATATCATCAAAAGTCGCTTCCGCTCGCTTCATTTCTAGCGGTCGCGCATCCGGCACATCAACCACATCGTCAACCGTATCGAGAATCACCGTCATCTCGTGCGCATCGCCAAACACCCGGTTCATATTCTTAAAAATCGAGTTAATATTCCAAAGCTCGCCCATCACTCCGCTTGCATAGTTCACAATCAAAACTAGCGTCGCCACCGAAATCCCGAACCACGCATTCCCAAACAGCAAGAACGCCAAAACTAACGCCGTAATCCCGATCTGTACCAAGTTAAATACCAAATCCCGCCGAATCGTCGCCTTCATCAGTCGATTACTCGCGTCCGAAACTCTCCGCGAAAAAGTCGCAAACCTCTCCCGCTCATGATTTTCGCGTGCGTACGACTTCACCGACGTAATATTCGAAATCGAATCTGCCAGCTGTCCAGTCTGCTTTGTATAAGCTTCGGCTTCCTCGTCGTTCAAGTGCGCAATCTTGCCCATCGTCAGTCCCGACACAATCGAATAAATAATCGTAAACCCGACAATCCCGATCGCAAACCACGCCGCCTGATTCCAAAGCACAATCACCACGAAAATAATATAACAAAGCATCGGCCAAGCGTCCCAAATCAAAACATCCATCATCCGCTCGAACGCCCCGACGAACTTATTCACCTGCGAAACCAGGGAACCGGAGAACCGATCGCTATGGAACTACATCGACTGTTCCGAAACCGTATTGAAACACAAATTCGCGAGGTCATACATCGACAAAACCTCCATCTTCCAAGTCCAGTATAGCCGCAGCTCTTCCAGAACCATCTTGCTCACGGTATAACAAACTAAATATAAAATCACGTCAATCGCCGCGCTCTGTAACAACTCATCAAGCGGCAATCCGAGCGAAACCTTCTCAATCAAATTCGCAAAAATCATCGCCGACAAAACTGCCCGCACAAACACGACAATCGGCGTCGCAATGAAAAATCCCAGCGAATACCACTTATACTTGACAATCTCCTGCCAAAAATAATGTAGCGTGCGCTTTACGGTTGACTTTTTCTCTACTTTTTCTGCCATACCTATATATAATAACTTAAATTAAAGAGATATACAAGATTGGCGGAAAAGGTGCGCAATAATTTTCTTGAACATCCGGACCGCCACGAGGGAGGACAAGCGCATGAGACCCGTGACGACGGGCTCGAGTGACGCGGTTCAAGAAAAATATATGCGCACCTTGCTTGCTAATTCTTACAACTCTTCAATCTTTACACGCACTTGCTCAGTCGTATCACGGTCGCGCACAGTAACCGTTCCGTCCTCAAGCGTATCGAAGTCAATCACCACGCACTTCGGCGTCCCGATTTCATCCTGCTTCTTATAGCGTTTTCCGATATTCCCGGAATCATCCCAAGTCACGAAAGTATATTTCACCTTCAAAGCCGCGTAAACTTCCTGCGCCTTCGCGACCAATTCTGGCTTATTCTTCAAAAGCGGCGACACGCAGAACTTATATGGTGCCAAGCTTTCTGGCAACCGCAAAACCACCCGGTCCTCTTCCTCGCGGTACGCTGCCGTGAGAATCGCCAAGAACAACCGTTCCACCCCGATCGACGGCTCAATCACGTGCGGGATAAACGCTTCGCCAGTCACCTTATCTCGATATTCCATCGACTTCCCCGACTCGCGCTGAATATTTGACAAATCAAAATCCGTCCGGTATGCCAAACCCATCAACTCTTCTTCGCCATTCGGATAGTCGAACATCATATCAATCGTCCGCTTCGAGTAATGCGCACGATCTTCCGCCGGCACGTCCAACTCGTGAATCATCTCCGCCGGCAGACCGATTACGCTCTCGAGGAAGTCATGCTGCTCCTTGCGCAACTTCTCAAACTGTTCTTCCCATTCCTCTGGCCGCACAAAATACTCAATCTCCATCTGACTACATTCGCGGTCGCGCAGAATAAAGTCACGCGGCGAAATCTCGTTTCGGAACGCCTTCCCCTGCTGCGCAATCCCGAACGGCAAGTTCGGATAAATCGTATCGACGACATTCTTATAATTCGTGAAAATCCCTTGCGCAGTCTCCGGCCTGAGATATGCAATCGATGAATCGTCCATCACCGGACCGACATGAGTCTGGAACATCATATTAAACTTCTTAATCTCGTCCCAGTTTTTCTTCCCACAAGTCGGACACTTCACATCTGCCTTCAAAAACTCTTCCGTCGAAATGCTCTCAGTCGCCCCCTCGACCAACTTATCCGCGCGGAAACGCCCATGGCATTCCTTACACTCGACTAGCGGATCCGCAAAAGTCGCCACATGCCCCGACGCTTCCCAGGTTTTCGGATTCATAATAATCGCCGCATCCACCCCATACATATCATCGCGCTGATCAACCCAGAAGCTCCACCATGCGTTCATCATGTTTCGCTTCAACATCACACCCAGCGGTCCAAAATCCCACGTCCCGGCCATACCGCCATAGACATCTGACCCCGGAAAAATAAATCCCCGCCGCTTACATAAACTTACAATATCTTCTAACTTACTCATATTAATATATATTATAGCATGCGCCGTGATATAATTAAGAAAATAGAGGTATTTTCTCGTTTGTCGAATGATTCGGCGGCGTATAGGAGGTTATTTTGTTTAGCGAAATCGAAAAAGAATATAAGAAAGGTCTTCAAGAACGCCGATTCTTCGCCTATTATTGGCCGCGCGCGATTTTTATTGCTGCGCTTGCGCTTGTTTGTGATTTAGCCTTTGGTTTTAACCGTTGGCTTGTTTACGGAATTATGGTTTTGTTCTTGATACTTTTTATTGCTATGTTTTTCCTGCGAGATTTTCGCTATGGCCTAGCGCATGTCGAGCCAGAAAAACTTCGCAAAACTGCCCGCAAGCATCATATGAAAGTTATCCTTGAGGCCGACGACGAAATCCGTATCAATAACCTCGTCGCGGACCTCCGTCGTCACAATCTTCGCACGAAGTCCGACCTCGAGCTTGCGATTAACTACTTTGAACGCAACCGCCCCGTTGCCTCGAAGCCAAATCTCCTCGAGTGGACGCTCTCGATTGCTGTAACGCTTTCTTCAATCGTTCTCCTTGCCTATGACACCGAAACTGGCGTCATCAACGCCCAAAAATTCATCTCCGCCTTCGGCTCGACCATGACTATCGCCCTCGTCGTGCTGACGCCTGCCATCATCGCCAAGTTCATTTCCGCCCGCATCTCCGCCGCCCGCACCAAGGTCGACTCCTTCCTCACGGAAGACCTCGCCTTCATCTACGTCAACTACGCGCAGTATAAAGAGCAGCTGGAAGGATAGCAGATCATCAAAAAAGCCCCACACGGGGCTAACCGCAAGAGCGGTGAAGTCGCTAAATAGCAGCTAAAGTCAGATGCCACTAAGCTTATTTGAACTTGTCGTGTAAAATTCAATCGCATATTGAACTGCCTTCATTATATATCACGCATGATATAATGTAAATAGAAGAATACTGCGATGGAGCATAAAATGAAACAACGACAAGAATATTACATCGGATTAGATTGCGGCACTAGCTCAGTAGGATGGGCGGTTACAGACGAGAAGTATGACCTACTAAAAACTAAGCGAAAAGTTAAAAAGAATGATAAAACTAAGTCAAAGCAGTGTACCTTGTGGGGCGTACGTCTTTTTGACGAAGCAGAAACTGCGGCTACACGCCGCATCGCTCGCTCAACCCGTCGTCGCAATGCTCGTGCGAAGGAGCGTCTTAAACTTCTCCGCCTACTTTTTCGTGATGAAATTGCAAAAGTTGATCCGGAGTTCTATAATCGGCTACGCGAGAGTTTTTATTATGAAGAGGACAAAAATCTAGTATCAAAATCTAAGAACACTTTATTTAATGATCCAGATTTCACCGACAAGGATTACTACAATCTATACCCAACCATTTGGCATTTACGTCAAGCGATTATAAAAGCAGACGATAATGTACATTTTGATATTAGGCTCTACTTTTTAGCTATTCAGCATATTCTTGCTCATCGTGGGCATTTTTTACTAGAGGGCGACATAGGAAAAGGACAAGCTAGTTTTCAGCCAATCTTTGACGTATTCTATGACGCATGCGAAGACTATTATCGTCTTAATAACTCCGCTGCCTCATCCGTAGAGCGAATCATTGAAGATAAGTCTAAAAGCAAGATCGACAAGAAAAAAGAGCTGAAAGAGATTCTTTTTATTGAAGATGACGGCGACGAGGAGGCTCTTAAGGGGCAGACCGAGCTCGCAGGGCTACTCATCGGATCAAAAGTCTCGCTAACGAAGATTTTCGGAATTGAATCTGATGAAGATTTTAAGTACTCTTTCGCTGAAGGTGTCTTTGAAGATAAGATTCCAGATATTGAGATGGCTATAGGCGCTGAAAACATGGATCTCATTAGAGCCGCCAAACAAGTCTATGATTACGCAATACTCCATAATCTATTAAATGGGCGCGAATATATTTCTGATGCTATGGTTGCAAATTATGACCAACATAAGAAGGACCTCAGTGCATTAAAGCTTGCCTTTAAGCCATTGCCGGAGAGCTATAACAAACTCTTCAAAGAAAAGATCTATGATGCCTCTAAAACTCCGAATAAGGACTTTCCGATTTACCAAGCATATATAGGCAAAGCTCGTAGCGCAAAAGGCAAGCCGGCTTTAGTCGGGCAGGATATTTTCAACGCTCAACTTGTCAATCTCATGGAAAGTAGGGGCATTACAGGCGAGCTTCTTGATCGTGCGCAAAAAGGTGAACTTCTTCCGAAACAGCGCGGCCAGGCTAAGGGCACTATCCCGCAACAACTTCACCATAACGAGCTTAAAATCATCCTTAATAAACTTACGCAGGATTACCCGAGTTTTGGGGTTGAAAATCAGTCAGAAAGCGAAAAATACAATACTCTTGCCAAAAAGATTGCTTCCATTCATTCTTTCTGTATCCCGTACTACTGCGGCCCAATTGTTAAGCAAAAATACGATGAGCAGGGCAAATTGATTCCAGGTGGGAAGAGTCAGTTCTCGTGGGCTGATGAAGAAATTACTGAGCTCGTGCGTCCGTGGAACTTTGATCGGCTAGTCAATAAAGATCAAAGGGCTACAAATTTCATTCGCCGCATGACTAATGAGTGTACCTATTTACTCGGTGAGAATGTTTTACCGAAATCATCGCTGCTCTATCAAGAATATATGCTTCTCAATGAGCTTAATAATTTACGCATCAATGGCCAGCGTATCGATAATGAGTTGAAAAAGACTATCTTCGAACAAGGCTATCTCGCGGGAGAACTAAATGGTAATATTACAATCCATAGTCTCGAGCGTTGGCTTAAGAACGGATTTATTCGACCAGATGACGAGCTTAGTGGAGCAAGTGAAACAAAATATTTACCGAAACTCCAAACCTATCAGGATTTTCGCAAAATTCTCGGTGAAGACTTTGAAAAGAAATATAGTAATAAACAACTTGAACGCGTCATTGAAGCTATTACCATTCTTGGCGACGAAAAACAGATGCTTACGCGGCGCATCAGGAGCGAGCTGAATTGTAGCGAAGAAGTCGCCAAAAAACTCGCTAAACGCTCATATAAAGATTGGGGGAAATTTTCCGCAAAATTCTTGAATGGTATTACAGTCAATAATCAAACGATCCTTGATTGGCTATGGGATGACAATAAAAATCTTATGGAATTACTTGGCCAGGAAGTTGGTTTCGGAAAAGTGGTTGAAGAATACAATAATTTAAGCGGCAAAAAACCTGAAGCTGGAGCTAAAATTCATTATTCCAATATTCAAGATTTGTATTGTTCCCCCGCCGTTAAACGTTCTGTTTGGCAAACCGTCAAAATCGTTGATGAGCTAGCTAAATCGCAAAAACACGCCCCTACGAAAATTTTTATCGAAGTTACCCGCGACGAAGATATGAAGGCGAAGGGGAAATATACTCTAGCGCGTAAAAAGGATCTTGAAGCAAAACTCAAAAGCATTAAGTCCGAAGAAGCTCAGGAAATTCTTAATGAGCTTTCAACCAAGGAAGATCGAGAACTCCAAAGTAAAAAACTTTTCCTCTACTTTTCGCAAATGGGCAAATGTGCTTATTCCGGTGAACCCATCAATCTAGACGAGATTAATAACTCTAGCCTCTATGATATAGATCATATCTACCCGCGCTCCAAGACGAAAGATGATAGTATTACGCGCAATCTAGTTCTAGTCAAAGCTGAATTAGATCGCGAAAAAACTAACATCTATCCAATTTCCGGCGAGATTCGCGGCAAAATGTCTAGGACATGGCAACTTTGGTATCGCTTTGGTCTCATTACAAAAGAGAAATACGAAAGACTTACTCGAGCTACCGAGCTTACGACGGACGAACTTGGCGGCTTTATTGCACGTCAAATCATTGAAACCAGTCAAACAGTTAAGGCTATACGCAATCTTCTTCAAAGTGCTTATCCAGATACGAAGGTGATCTCCGTAAAAGCTGGCCAAGTATCTGACTTCCGACATCTGTTCGCGAACGGAATTAAATTCAGAAACTCTGACCAGTATAAGGTGCAGCCTCGTCCAGAATTTATCAAAGTTCGCGAGCTCAATGATTTTCATCATGCCAAAGATGCTTACCTAAACATTGTTGTTGGCAATGTTATGAGTAGCACTTTTACGGACGACCCGTATAGCTGGATTAAGAAACGCGAGGGGAAAGAATATTCTGTTCGTCCGGAATTATTATTCCGGGCATCTGAAGAGTATCAAAAATCCGACGGCAGGATTACACATTACCCAGAAGTTCAGAACTGGGATTTCGCTAACTCAATCAACCTAGTCAGCAGTACTATGGCGCGAAATGATATCCTCTGGACGCGTATGAACTATGTAGAAAGTAGTGAAATCTCTGATCTACAAATTGTTCCGCACTCCGATAAGACCGACGGCATCCTTCCGATCAAGCGAGATAGTCGGCTTGCTCAGATTAACAAATACGGTGGCTATAATTCTATCAAAGGAGCCTTCTTCGCGCTCATAGAATGCAACAACAAGAAAGGAGAGCTTGAGCGCCGCATCGTTTCAATTCCGCAAATTTACAAAGACAAAGTTGACCAGTTCGTAAAAAACAAGTATCAAGGTGGTAAGGTTATTTTGTCACCGATCAAGTATAAGTCAAAGCTAAAAATCAACGGTTTTCCGGTTCACCTAGCGGGAAAGAGTAGTTCTGGTCTCGTGCTATATAACGGACTCCAGCTTTTACTTGAGCCCGACGAACAGAGATATTTAAAGCGGGTATTAAAAGCTATTTCTAAAAGACAGCAAATAAGAGGAGGGCGTCAAAAAGACCAGAGCAAGGATGGTATCTCTCGCGAAAATAATTCTATGATTATGGAGGCGATCTGCCGAAAACTAGCATTATTTAACGCCATGCCCGGTTTTGGCGAAAAAGCCAATACGATCAGAGCTTGCGCGGGCGATTTTTCGAAGCTAGCGTTGGATCAGCAGACCGATGCTATTTGTAATATGGTTAAAATCTTAAGATGCAATGCCGAGACTGGCAATATCTCAAGTTTTGTCCCGAAGGCCTCATTCTTAGGCAAGGGCACAATGCCAGAAGATATCACGCAGCGCTACGAGAATATTTTTCTTATAAGCCAATCCCCGGCCGGACTTTATGAAGAACAGATTGACCTGAAAACAATCCATCCTCAAAATTTGAAAAAGAAGGCCGACTAATGTCTTGGCGGGTGGTAGTTATCTCGAGCCGCAGCAAGCTTGATTACAAGCTCGGCTCCCTAGTGGTTCGCAGTGAAGACGGCGAAAAACGTATTTTTCTGGACGACATATCAGTTTTAATGTGCGAGACTACGGCGATTTCGATTACGGCCTATCTCCTTGCTGAACTTACAACGCGTAAAATAAAAGTAATCTTTTGTGATAATAAACATAACCCAGCTTCCGAGCTAGTCCCGATGTATGGTAGTTATATTAGCAGTGGTCGCATCCGCGAACAAATTGCTTGGAGCGATGAAGCAAAAGCAAAAGCTTGGCAGGAAATCACACGACAGAAAATTACTAACCAAGCAATAGTTCTAAAGAAAGCAGGAAATATTGAGAAGGGTGAACAGCTCTTAGGCTACGCCAAACAAGTCGAACCGGGAGATACGTCAAATCGCGAAGGCCATGCCGCTAAAGTCTATTTTAACTCCCTCTTTGGCCTAGATTTCTATAGGGACGCAAGTGATATCCGTAATACAATTCTAAATTACGGGTATACGATTCTTTTGTCTTGTTTTAACCGTGAAATTGCAGCTAGCGGCTACTTAACGCAATTGGGCATTTGGCATGACAACGCCGAGAATCCATTTAATCTCGGTTCCGATCTTATGGAACCGTTTCGTCCAATTATCGACTTATTTGCATATGAACATAGTTATTTTACTACTTTTGAAAAGGAGGAGAAGCTGCAGGTCTTAAATTTACTAAACTCAAAAATCGGAATCGACAACACCTCGCAGTATCTGAACAACGCAATCGGCATATATGCACGAAGTGTGTTCAACGCTCTTACGGAAAACGATGCAAAACTAATTTTGAACTGGTATGAGCTATAGGTTTATGAGGGTTATGGTGATGTTTGATTTGCCGACCGACACATCAATGGATCGGCGGCATTATCGGTGGTTTCGCAAGTTCCTCATCGACGAGGGGTTTGTCATGATGCAAGAGTCTGTATACACGAAGATATGTCTCAATATGCACGCTGTAAACAAAGTCGAGCTTAATGTTCGTAAAAACTGTCCACCGCACGGGCTAGTGCAGGTTATGAGTGTAACGGAAAGACAGTTTGCTGCTATGAAACTTATGGTGGGCGAAAGTGACACCGTTCATATACAAACCGACGAAAGGATGATTGTGCTATGAAATTTAGGCATCTTGAGCTTGAGCAAGAACTGGAATGGAGTGAAACTACGCACTTATGCGAGCTCGTTGTTGAAAATCGGCATTTTATGCGGAGACTTTACGAAGACCTTTCAGTACAAGAGGAAAACCCAAAAGTTTCCATTACCGAAGACGGTAGGCCATTAGAGTTTGAAAAACAGATCGACGTCGTTTTTAACCCACTTAGACTTAACTTTGATAATCGCCGCGCTGTCACTACACTTCTGAAACTGCTAGTTAAGACCTCGTTGTCGGAGGACTTTTATATTACTACTAACAATCTGAAGGCAAAAATTCTGAAATATCTCGATGAGATCGTGAATGTTGAAGACTTTATTTTTGAAGTGACGACTGATGATTTCGCAATGGATAGCCTGGCGAAAGCGGTTAATATGCATATCATCAGCGATGACGACGATTTTATCGAAGTATTAACAGATTATTGTGCAATGATGACGGAGCTTGCCGGAGTTAAAATCTTCGTCTTGATAAACTTGCGCTCACTTATTAATAATGATGAATTGGAACGCTTCCACCATAATTTAGATAACCATCAAATTAGGGCACTACTGATAGAAAATTACGACCATGGCAAAAATGCAAAAATTCCACGAATTCTTATAGATGAGGATCGATGTGAGATCTAGGGCGGTGGAACGAGAATAAAACCACATATGTTTGATTTAAAACTTCTGAACATGGTATAATAAAGGAGTTCGGACGATTATTTCGGCGATAATGTCGTGTCGTCTTCGACATCCAGGCCAATTTGAGGTTTGAGAGTCGTGTAAAATAATCGTATAACTGAACGCAAACATTTATCCCCAGCAGTAGCTGAGAGTTTGAGAGTCGTGTAAAATAATCGTATAACTGAACGCGCAACCTATTCTCACCCAGCCTGCGGTGGTTTGAGAGTCGTGTAAAATAATCGTATAACTGAACGAACCGAACCGGAACCAAACACAAAACGAAGTTTGAGAGTCGTGTAAAATAATCGTATAACTGAACCATTTGCCATACCAGGTAATAGATTCGTCAGTTTGAGAGTCGTGTAAAATAATCGTATAACTGAACCGTAATGTATCAGTATGCCAAATCGAAAGGGTTTGAGAGTCGTGTAAAATAATCGTATAACTGAACTTCTGATCTTCAAACGCTAACATTCCTTTCGTTTGAGAGTCGTGTAAAATAATCGTATAACTGAACTTATATTAAGAATTTAGCGTATAGATCAAAGTTTGAGAGTCGTGTAAAATAATCGTATAACTGAACTGTCTTTATCACATTCAAGATCCAGCGCGGGTTTGAGAGTCGTGTAAAATAATCGTATAACTGAACTCATTATAGCACAAGTCTTTCGGTTTGTGGTTTGAGAGTCGTGTAAAATAATCGTATAACTGAACATGTTATCATCTCTCAGGATACTGGATTAGTTTGAGAGTCGTGTAAAATAATCGTATAACTGAACTTGACCTTCTTCGTCGATTTGGACGGCCGTGTTTGAGAGTCGTGTAAAATAATCGTATAACTGAACGTTATTTGGCGTATGTGGTCCCAGTATCTTGTTTGAGAGTCGTGTAAAATAATCGTATAACTGAACGCCGCTTTTACCGCAATCAGCTTGAGTCGCGTTTGAGAGTCGTGTAAAATAATCGTATAACTGAACTTTCTAGGCGTTGACCACTCCACTCTACATGTTTGAGAGTCGTGTAAAATAATCGTATAACTGAACATCAAGTTTGCCCTCAAAGTGTCGGAAGGCGTTTGAGAGTCGTGTAAAAGAACGATTTGCGCAATGTGCTTGTAGAAGAAAACCCTCGGCGGGAGGAGTAATGGTATCGACCTTGACTTTTGTTTAGTTATTTGTTATTATAAGCGAAAGGCTATTTCTTGTGGGATTTGGCCTTTTTTAGTTTGATAGTGCTTTTGGGCTTCTCTATCTCCATAGTTCCTCCTTCTCCATTGGTTTTGTTATAATTCTCTCCCTACGCTTTTTGGAACAAAGTATACTTATTTTTGCTCTACAAAAGCAATAAAGACTTGATTTTATTGAGTGAATAGCATCACGAAAACGGAGATAAGGAAACAATGATGGGCGAATTAAATAAAAGTATAATGTTGATTTATATACCCGCAGTCAACTCTGGGGACTATCTTTATAATGGAGTTTTCATAACCGTTCGTGTGGGCTGGGAGTTTACGCTCGCGCATGATATAATAAATCCAATGAATATTGCGAGCCTGGCCAACTTTATTACCGTACCACCAATACTCGTTGGCGACGCGTCACTTTGTTCTGGCGTAATTCTATCTAAAGGTTGTAGAAATAGCACGGCGCGTGGTATCGCTAAAATGAAACAGTCATTCATCGGCCTAGATAACTCTAATAATACTAATATCACTCCTAAGAAGACTTAGAAGAGGAACAAGGCAAAAAATGATTATACTACCGCTACTAGTTGAACAAGCTTCTGCCTCGGCCACTCAGCGTGCTCGACAAAAAGAACTGAAAAAGGCCATCAAGCATCTCAAAAAAGCGCAAGCTCTAGGACTAAGTGTCAACATTACCCTTTCTACCGAAGACAGAGCTAAGTTACGCGAACTTCTCAAATAGTTAACTACTTGATAGCCATGCCTACTGATGCCTTAAATTTCCTAGTCGCCTAATCTCCTTCTCCCATGCTATAATATACCCATGAAACTATCTCCAATTAACAAATCAATTTATACAACTTTAATCACCGAAGATGCGGCGGTCGGCGACCGCTTCGTTCTCCGCAAGGCCTCGCATGACCTTTGCGACGACGAAGCCATCGGCGCGACGTTGATCCTCTCCGGGATCGAAAGCCAGACCGACGAAAAGGTCAAGAAGGGAAAGAAAACCGATGAACAGGCCTTGACTCTCGCCGACGATTTCTGCTATGTCGCAAACTCCGTCAAGACCGTTGCCCGCGGCACTTATTCCGCCGGCCGGCTCTACGACCAGTTTGAGAAATATCTCGTCGTCGCTGTCGAGTTCACCCTCTGCGGCTTCGCCATTTGCAAAGTCCTCGGCGAAATCGACCCGAAGACTGACCTTCCCGAGCTCCCAGACATGGAATACTCCAACGTCTGGACGACTCCGGTCATCGATGACTGGTTCGACGAAAGCGCACACGTCGACAACACGCCGGTCAATGCTCTCGACGAATAAAGCCGCCGCACGAAACCGGCGAAAAAATAAACTCGCCGCCTAGGAAACGGCAAAAAGAAAGGAACGACGCATGTCAGAATCAAAATCTCAGCCAGAAACCAATCAATCCGCAAAAGACGCGGAAATCCAGCCTGAGATTGAGGCTACTTTCATCAATATAGACAAGGATCAGCTCCGCGCTAAGCTGAAGGAACTTGGCGCCAAACTTCTCCAGCCCGAAACTCTCATGCGTCGCACCATTTTTGACATTGATGAGCATTCTTTTGTGCGCGTGCGCGACGAAGGGAACCGTATCACGATGTCCTATAAGCATCTTGATACGCTTTCCCTCTCCGGCATGAAAGAAATTTGTCTAGACGTCAATAACTATAATGACGCCATTAACTTTGTCAAGGCTTGCGGACTGAAACCGAAAGCTCTACAAGAAACTTTGCGCGAAGAATGGGAACTAGACGGTGTCGAGCTTGACATCGATACTTGGCCGTGGCTCCCGAGTTATGTTGAGATTGAAGGTCCGAGCGAAACTGCGGTCAAATCTGTTGCCAACAAACTCGGCTTCGACATGGCCGACGCTCTCTACGGTTCGGTCGACGAGGTTTATAAGATTTATTACGACGTCACTCGTCACGATATCAACTATTGTCCCGAAATCAAGTTCACGGATATTCCTGACTGGCTCGCTGCTAAGCGTCGCGAACAACCCTTGCGCTAGCCTAGACTTTGGCGGAGCCTCTGGTAGAGCGCAACCTTCGCATTGCAGCGGTAACTTCCGCAAAACCTCTTCACATCCCGCGCAATCTGTGATAAAATAACCTCATGCCGCGATAGCTCAGTCGGTAGAGCGCATCCATGGTAAGGATGAGGTCCCGGGTTCAAATCCCGGTCGCGGCTCCATATTAAGACGTCACGTTTGATACAAAAATATCGGAACGCGGCGTGCAGAAAACCCCTAGTTATAGGGGTTTTCTGCTATTCTAGAGTAAATTATATCGATTATAGCTATCTGATAATAAAGCGGCACGGCGGTTTTCCGCTTGTGCCTTTTCTCTTGCTTTTACACGAAGCTCCCGTTTTGCACCAGCCTGCACCAGAAAACCGCCTGCCCTCTACACGTTTTACACGAAACGGTTATGCCCGCCTTCGGCATACAAATCCTTACAAAAAAAGAGTCTCCTCGCCTCATTCTGAGCATGATTAGTTGGATCAAGGTCATGACCAAAACAGTAAGGAGACTCTTTATAATTATATCACGATTTATTGTAAGGACGGCATTTCCTGTCAGAAAATATGCGAAAATCGCGCTTGTCGAGCAATAATTGTTATGGTAAGATAGAATTATGGATGAAAGTGGAAGGAAAGACGCTGAAAGCAATTCGCCCGTTGAGCAGCAGGGTATTTTCAGTTCGCCAGATTTGGCAGTAAACTCAGAAAACTTGGAAGAGATTAAGCCGGAGCTTAGCGAGGACAACAAATCCCGCATCGCTTCGGCTTTTCGCAACACTGACGCCAGCGCAAAGCGTCGCGCCGCCGAAGCTGAAGCCGCCGCAGATCAAGCTGCGCAGAATGAAGCCCGCTGGGAGCAGAATATCTCTGGCGCGAACCTGACCCCCGCTCCCGGAGCGAATCTGCTGGCGCCAACCAGCATCCCCTCGACCGCGACCGGCGATATCCGCATGCCTGGCACGAAGAAGAAAAGCAAGCTCCCGCTCATCCTCATTGCCCTCGTCGTCCTCATCGCGGTAGGGGGAGGTGCTGCGTGGTTCATATTGAATCAAGGCCCCTCGGAGAAAGAAAAACTTCTCGCCCAATATGATGAATACGTTGCGTATCTCAAGGATGGCCCAGAAAGCCTGCGAACTCAAAAGGAGGATGAGCAGACGGAAGAGCCGGTCACTTGGTTCCTGTTGGATTTTGGAAATATGAATCTGCCCATTGCGGATCAAAGAGACTATACTGAAGAACTGCTCAAGCGTTATAATAACTTTTCTGGTGCTTTCCTGAACGATGTTCAAAGCGAAAGTGTCACAAGTACCATCAATAATTACGCCGATCTTCTGAATACGACCGTAAAGCTCGCATCAGCAGACGTAGCCGCTAACGATTTATTGAAAGTATATCTGGAAAACGGGGCAGAAGACGCCTATAGGTTTATAGAGAACAACAGTAGTACGAACAGTGAATCAACCATGGTTAAGACCGCTATGTCATCGCTGGCGAAATATCTAGAAGCTCAGCTGACGATTATCGAAATCTATGATGCTCATTCCTGCATTGTAGAAAACGCGCTTGACGCTTCCTGTGAGGAAACCATAAGTAGTACTAGCCCGACCTATGACAGTATGCTACGCAACCAGGATACGATGCTACGTGTTTTGAATCAGTCGTTGAGTTCTTTGGGCGCGAGTCTAAAAGCCAGCACCGACCAACTTAAAACATTAGCGGAGGCGAGTTATGAAAAATAAGCGCATCCATAACTTCTGTCTCACATTTGTCGCCGCGATGATGCTGGTTTTTGGTGTGGTCACGACGCTGCCTATGCTAACCCAGGAAGCTTATGCTGATTCCGCTGCAGAACAAAAAGCGCTAAAGATTGCGCTTCTGAACGGCCTAAAAACCTGCTATAACGATACCTATATGAAAAAGTCGATCACTGGCGTCGAATATACCGGAGCGCCCAGCTTGATGACTTCAAAAGCCTTTGGTACGGACGGGAAGAGTGACGGGGTTGTCCGTGTCCCGAATATGGTGGGCAATACGCTGACTGACGCTGATATTTCATGTGAGCAATTATTTAACGGCTACAACCAAAACAAATCCAGCAACAGCATCAAAGGTCTTATCTCGCTGTCGGGCAAGAATCCGACGCTGACCGATCTCGGCTACTCGCTGAACAAATCGGCTGGCTCAAGCGGCGCGTCGCAAAACTGCCTTTGGTATGAATACTCATACTCGGACAACGGTATCACAACTACCGGGCGCACAGAACGCTTGTGCTTCCAGGTCACTAACGGAGAAGTCGAGAACATCAATGATTACAATTCGGTAGTTGTTAGCGGCGATCAAGACACAAGCATTGATTATAAAGGAAAAACTGGCCCAGTAACGCTTATGTATCTCTACGGAAGCTACAGTGCGCAGCTATACGTCAACACTGGCAGTATGTACGAGCCTGTATCGCAAGTTCTCGGTGCAAACCCGAGCTGGGATGAGGTTAAGTCCCGTATGACCGAGTATGGTAAACAAATCGATTACGCACAAGCTGGAAATGATTATACGGGCTATTATAATCCATATAGCAGTACGAGTATGCCATCGGCAATTGGCGGGGGCGAGGTTTATGAAGACTACACCCGCGACACAGACGGCGCAGTGAAGGCTTTGCGCTATTTCACTGGCGACCAGAACGCGACTTGGACCTCGAACGTCGCGACTTTCGACTCGATGGATGTCTACACGATGTATTCATCATACTTCAATCAGGCGGTTCAGGCGCATCCGAACGTCCTCTCTCGTGCCGCCGATGATAAGTGTACGGCGGAGAATACCTATACCTACGCTCTCTACAACAACGGGAAATGGTGTGAAGTGACTGGTGTTGAAAACATCAACGATACATTTAATGGCGTTAATATGTCTGGCGACTACTGGACTGGCCCATTAGTCCCAATGAGCTTTGCAGACATCGTCAAAGCGCTTGGCAAACTTAACTATGAGTATATCGAGAACCAAGGCGGCACCGTCGGTGGGCTGGATGGAGTTACGATCGATAATGGGAACAATGGCGACACAAGCGTAGTTGAAGACGCCTCAACTATAGCACAATGCTATAGTGGAACTGGTGTTTTGGGCTGGATCGTTTGCCCGGTTATTGAGCTTATCGGAAATGCTACGGGTTTCTTGTACAATAACTTCGTTGAACCCGCGCTAGAGGTAAAAGCGGAGACAATCATGTCAAGAGACAAGGGTATCTATGTGGGATGGGCCGCTTTTCGTGACATTGCCAATATTATTTTCGCCATATTCTTTATTATCATTATTCTTTCCCAAGTAACCGGTATTGGCATCTCTAACTACGGCATTAAAAAAGTTCTGCCACGGTTTATTATGGTAGTTGTGCTTGTAAATGTATCGTTTATTATCTGCCAAATTGCCGTAGATCTTTCGAATATACTCGGAGTAGGTCTGCGAGATATATTCAACAGATTGCCTCTGCCCGCACTTCCCAACGGGCAAACTAGTGTCAATCCTGGATCTATTGCTGGTAGCATAGTTTCGATGCTCGGCCTTGCGGCCGGGGCGGTAGCAATCTTCCAGCTACCAGTTATCTCTGCGACTATTGGATATTGGATTTTACCAATCCTACTTGCTCTGCTGGGTTGTCTAATCAGCGTGATCTTCTTCTTTATCATACTTGGCGTGAGGCAGGCAGGTATCGTTATTTTGGTCGTGCTTGCTCCAGTTGCTATTATTTGTTATGCACTACCAAACACGAAATCGCTCTTTGACAGATGGAAGAAGCTGTTTACGGCATTACTGTTAGTGTACCCAATCTGCGGCCTTTTGATGGGCGGTGGTGAATATGCTGGAGCACTGCTGATGAGTATTGATACGGAAGGCGATATGGGGTTCTTCTATACACTTACTGCTATGTTGGTCACCGTAGTACCGTTCTTTATGATACCATCATTGCTAAAAGGTTCAATGGCGATGATGGGCAATCTGGGGGCGAAGATTTCCAGCCTAGGAAAGAGTGTCAGGGGCGGTATTACTGGCGGGATTCGCCGCACCCAGGCGTTTCAGGAGCATCAGGCTGAGCGACAACGCACAATGAATATGCGCCGCAACTCCCGCATAGCTGCGCGCAATGGCGGAGAAAGGCTCGAAGAGCTACAAAGAAAAATCGATAACAAAGAGACGCTTTCTGCTCGGGAACAACGCCTGTATAATCGACTCAGCTATCGTCGAGCACGAGCGTTGTCGGGTAACAGAAAAATCTACAATGAAGATAACATGGCTGCTGCTATGGCACAGGGAGATGATCTAGCCAAGGTAGACTACGGCAGTGTTCGCCGCCTTGCTGACATTCAACGATACCGCGGGCGCGACACAGAGGATTTATCGCACGGATATACAACGATGTACCAAAATGATGGAACGACCGGTAGCATTACAAAACAAGAAACCGAACTCGAAGCTGCGCTCAAAGCACTTGAAGCTGATGCAAACAACCAAGATGCACAAGCGCGCTTCAAGGCCCTTACTCGTATGATGAGCAATAACGACAAAGGTCGAGCTGCACTTGAAAAAACCTTCAATAGGCGCATTAAGGAGCGTGGCGCCGCAGGAGAAGATCAAAATGCCGGCTTGCAATGGGCTGCTAACGAGGCTCTTGCTGGGCCGAACGGTAAAGAGTTCAAACGTGTTGCTTCTAGTTTATTTAATACCCTCAATCGCGTCGCGGAAGGTGGTATCAATAATACATACTCGACAATGGGGGCTGATTACGAAGCTGATGGCTCGCTTAGTGCAGCTGCCAGCGATGATGCGTATAAAGAAGGGATTGATCGCATGGCTGCCGATATCTTACCAGATATTGACGATCGCGAATTTGAAAAATACATCAACGGTTTGCGTAACGGTAAAATTAAAGGTACTGACCGCGCTAAGTTAATTAGTAGCGCTATTGATGCGCTTAATGATCCTCGTATTAAGCTGAAACCGAAAACTGCGAAACGTGTCCACGAAATCGCTAATATGGGTTACACTCAGAATACGTCGTCTGCCGATCTTCATGGAGCTAACTTCGACGCAGTAAACCAGAATGATGCTGCTGCGATAGCATCTGCTGGCAGTAGTGAGCTAGATCGCATAGCCGAAGGCTTCCGGAATGGCACAATTGCCAAAGATGATGCTAGCACCGGTGTTAGAAGTGATATGCTAAATGTAATCCAAAAAGCCCTCGAAGAAGCGCGCTTGAATGACGGCATGGTCGGTGGCGTCCAACTCAGCGGTGGTGACGCTTCAAAGATGTTGAAGATTCTGAAAGATAATGGTAGGGCGTTGGCAGATGCTAGCGGTGCGGCCCTAACGGACGCAGATTATAGCTCCTTGATGCGCATCAAGCACAGTCGTGCCAGCTATTCATCGAACTGGCGACAGGCGACAGCGGCCGATATAATGTCCACGCCAGGGATTAATGTTGGAGACTGGATTGACGCCTCTGGAAGCCACCCGCGCCTCTTAAATGCGCGGGAGCTGGAAGAAGTTAAGGCTGTAAATGAGTTCAATGTGCGACAGAAAGTTAAAGAATCGGCTGATAACGGCGCGCCTACTCCATAGTATTTCACAGAAAATGACCGCCCTTGAGGGCGGGGCGGCCATTAACTTTTTGGGTGAGCAGATGGAACTAACTGTGATTCCATACATACTCAAAACGAGGAGGGAAAAGCGCAAGTTTGCGCTGGGCCGACTGTAGATGGTGCGGCCCGTAAACGAACGAAACTCGAGGCGAAGTGCCTGAAACCAGAAAACCTGTTTTAGGCTCGTCTAAAAATTAATAGAGCCTCTTACGCGGCGTATTAGCAAGCCTTGCTTTCTCGGCTTCCATCTCGGCAATTTTACGTTGGGAATACTGATAATTAGCTTCCGCCTCGGCTACGACTGCAGCGAGATGTCCCCGTGCCTGCTCTTCGCTATAGCCGGGCTCCATCTGTAACCTCTGTTCAATACCACGGATCTTTCTCCAGACACTATACTCAAAAGCCCCCGGGGAGAGTCCAGGTGGAATGCGCCCCGCTTTTTTCTCCGCGTAATATACGCCGCGACATTCGCATTCATACGTATCATCTCTGAATCCGCCGCAAAACGGACAAGTTGCCATTATGTTACATCCCCTTTCTAGAAAACGCAATCTTCCGCTAACGCCAATCGATCAGTTGGCATGGCCCATTTAGTCGATACCCGAGCTGGAGAGAGCAGTCCTCAAGCTTGACCGGCTCACCACCGGCTATAGGTATAAAGTAAATGCTACTTACTCCATCAGCGCCAAAAGAGTGAGGTGCCGACATAAAAGCGATTTTCGTGCCATCTGGACTTACGACCCCATTCCAGCTCAATCTGGAATCACCAGGAACATAGGGTGTTATCGCTTGGCTCTCCGTATCGAATATGACGCTATCTATCCACTCTCCTACACCAGAGCGAGTGCGGGTGTAGTTCACGAGACAATGAGTTTCATCAATCCAATCTGTCACGTCACAAGAGGTGAACTCTCTTTCCCTTGGAACATTGCTAAAATTGCCGGGCTGACCCGATAAGATTGCGGATTGATTGATATTGTCTGTCGGAATGTGATAATACGCTTCGTCCAGTTTGTTGTAGTAGCAAAAGTAGCCATCGTAAAACCCTGCAGCATAAATTTTGACAGGATCGTCGAAGTCACTTTTTGACTGTAAACCCAAAGCCTCCGTCACATCGAAAAAGTTTCCCTCAGTATCAATCCACCCTGCATGCACTTCGGAACTTCCGTCAAAAACCGCATCAATCGCCATCTTATCAAAGTCGCCAGAAAAACGATAGTGACCGCTACCGTAGGCAAAAGTAGACAGCAGACCATACTTGGCGGCGGTACAGTAATATCCGCCTAAGTCCAAACCTTCTGTGTAGGAAAAACTGGAAACCATAGTCGCCTCGCCACCACCAGGGTTTAAACAATAGACGGTGATAGATACGGGATTACCTACCCCGCCTGGGTTTAGAAGCTCCCAGAGTATCAGCCCCTCAGGCTTATAGGACTCCGTGATGATCGGTGTAGGGTCGGGAATTTGCGTATCCGGGGTATTCTCGGGTGGCACAGGTTCGCCATCCGGCTCAGCTGTTTCATTCGAGTTTTCCGTCATCCAGGAAGTGTCGGGCGCTGGCGGATTCTCTTCATAGGTGACGGCGCCGGATTCTCCGCTGTCTCCGCAGGAACACAGCGAAATCGCCATGCCCGCAGCCAGTAGCAGTGCGAGAAGTTTCTTTTTCATGATTCATTTACCTCCAAGTTGTTAATATTCTCGGTCCAATGACCGGCAGTATAATTTTACAGTATTTGGTTATTTTGCGCAAACATATGCGGTTTTACAGCGAGCGAACTGTTTGTTTTGCCAGATATCTTGAAGGGCATTTTGCCGATGTAACAGGTTCGATATACTGTTACGAATCTTACCATCATTCCGGCTAATATTCAAGATAATTTTTGCGAGTTTCAGAGAAAACGCCTAAGTCAACATCCTTACGTCTACCGGCGAACAGGCTGATTCCAATGCAGAATGTAACATCATATCGAAAAAGTTACAATATCCTCCTTGCCCGAGATGCGCTATACTAGACCGCATCAAAGACAAGGGGGACAAACCACTATGGCAGCGACAGAACCGATTCGGAACAAGAACCAACTGAGAGAATTGGGCGATTACTTTTTGAAACGTGGGCAGCTTCGCAACTATGCGCTGGTCGTCGTGGGGACTTATACTGCACTCCGCATCAGCGACCTGCTCCGCCTTCGCTGGGCGGATGTATATGACGAGGATCGCGGCGAGTTCCGGCCTCATGTAACGATTGTCGAGAAGAAAACCGGCAAAGCGAAGACTATCGCCCTCAATAAGCAGATTATTAATGCGCTGCGTCTGTATCTTCCGCACAGGCGCGGCGAGTTTATTTTTGCGAATAATCGGAAGGACGGGAAAGCCATCAGCCGGGTTCAGGCGTGGCGGATCATCCATACGGCGGTGGAGGCCATTGGGATTATGGGGAAAATTGCTTGCCACTCGCTGAGAAAAACTTGGGGATACCACGCCTGGACGAGCGGCGCGGTATCCCCGGTGGTGATTATGCACATTTATAACCACAGCGATTTCGCCGTGACGAAACGATACCTCGGCGTCGAGCAGGACGATCTCGACAAGGCGTATCTCGGGATGGAGTTGTTCTAGGAAACGCTAACATAGCGTACGTCATTTGTCGAACCTTCGGTGCGGATTAGTCCCTCGTCCACCAAATTCTTCAATTTCCGCTGGATCGTGCGCCGTGGGATTCTTTCCAAAACACCCTCAGCCTCAGAAATTGTGATTGAGCCAAACTGCTGAATGTAGCTCAGAATATCCATCTCGTCACGAGTTATTTTTGTACGCGGGATGTTTCTATTGACCGCTGTGGCTATGAGCGCAACCTCGGCACGCAAAACCTTTGCTGACGCCAGAAAACCGTCCGCAAAATATCGAATCCACGGGCTAAGGTTTGAGAGTTCTCTGGAAAGGTAATTATCTCCCTGCGCGCTCAAAGAGTCGTAATAGGCCGCTTTGTCGGTTGAATAATACGAGTCTAGAACCAACGATCCGCGGAAGTCATAATCTCTCATGCCAAGATATAGCATAGTGAGTACCCTGGATGTGCGGCCATTCCCATCAGCGAACGGGTGAATCGACACGAACTGAAAATGCAGTATCGCTGATGCGATAACAGGATGGATTCCATACGACTTTTGATTCGCCCAAGACAGCAATTCAGCAATTTTTGCCCCCACTTGCTCGGTCGCTACCGCATCATATACCTTTTGGCCATCCTGGTTTTCTATATAAACTGGGTTTTTGCGCCAGACCCCGGAACGATACGTGTCCAAGAGGTCTTTTGTAAGGATTCTGTGGATTGTCAAAATATCGTCAGTGGAAATTGGCTGTTCCGGTGCGTTCTTACGCCTTTCTATGTAGTTTAATGCACTTTTGTAGTTCCTGACCTCGATTTCGTAATATTGATGTCGGCCAAGTGTTGTTTTTTCGGAGAGTGCCCGCTCCACCTGCTGTAAGTTCAACGGATTACCTTCGATGGAGGTGGAACTATGCGTAGCCTCAACTGTCGCACGATAGCGTAATTCCACCTCTCGTTCTGGCAAAATATGAAACGCGCCTACCTGAGTACGGATCGCCTCAATTTGTGAGATTATGTTCAATATATCATCTGTGATAGTATATTTTGGCTCATACATGTTACCAATTATAGCATATTTTAGCACCATCGCGCCAAACTTACGCCACTTGTCGCGCCAAATAATTCCGCTCTGCTTGAGCGTTTAGACAGAATGTTATAATAACTCTGTAGGTATAAAAACCTATGGAAACCATGCCGCGCCCTGGGCATTAGACTCCGGCCATGCTGCGTTTTCTTCTTGGAGATCGTGAAGTCCCCTCAAGCTGTAGCTCGGCGACAGGCTGGATTTCGGTATAGGCTACGGGTTTATACTGAATGTGAGCGACTTCTTTTTCGGCATCCTTTTGGGCGTCTGAGGGGCGGCTACGTCAATCAGAATACCAGCAACCTGTTCGCCAACGCCGGCGACAACGGCAACTACTGGTCATCTACCCCACACTCTAACGGCAGCAGCGCCTACCGGTTCAACTTCAACGGCACCAGCAACATCAACCCGTCCGACAACAACGACCGGCAGCGCGGCTACTCCGTTCGCTGCCCTTATTCTGCCCGATCTCCAAAATCCTGAGATCCTTTGCCTGGCGGCATCCATCCAATCGTCCAATGATGTCTACGCATCACTTGTTTCACATAGGTCTCTGTAATGCTATGGCAGATTTTAGTTTCTAATGCAGTTTTAATTTCTGTAGTCGTGACCCCGCCACCATTTTCCACTTTTATGCGAAACGGTTCGAGCGTGGTGGATTCCTCATCATAAGACAGATACCGCCGATTGCTGCCGCCATGAACTCCATGCTTACTTGTAATGATACTTTTAATTCCACTTTCTTGGTATTTTTGAATCAAACTCATCACCGTCATGGGGTGAAACCCTACTTTGGATCCAATTTGCTCTATCGTTTTCCCTTCGGTACGCAGCAAAAGGGCGTCCAGACGTTTTGTAATTCTTTTGTCAGTAACCACCTTTCGTGCTTCTGTGATTTCAGTTTTCTGTTCCGGAGTGAATATGTGTTTAATGGCTATATGTGTTCTCGTCTTTCCAGCAATCGCCGCAGCTCCGCCTTCCCGGTATTTTTTCATGAGTTGAGCTATCCTAGTCTTCGAGTAGCCAGTCGCCTCAGCGACTTCGCTCAATGTTTTTCCTTCGGATCGTAGCAAAAGGGCTTGAAATCTTCGCGCTATATGCGTTTTGGTGGTATTCTCATAACTTTCCCGTAGGGCGTCAATTTGTTCAAGAGACAGCTCATAGTGATTTGCAGTGCGTTTATGCCTCCCGGAATATGGCTCGCTACAGAGAGAAGTTAAACCGTCCTTCTCATACATTTGCAGAAACCTGAGAATGGAGGCTTCGCTGTAGCCGGTCACCTGCATGATGTCTGCATATGATTTCCCCTTAGCATATAGGTGCAGCACCGCTAAGCGGCGCTGCACCTGCCCCTCTGCCGTTTTGAACGTTGCTTCGATTTCAGTTTTTTCTTCCGCCGTAAAAGCATAACGTCCAGTCCCATTTACCCTTGCGTTCCTTATCATTTAACCTCATGTTAGATTCCTCTAATTATATCATGAGTTGGTATCGTTCTCTTCGTCATCTTCTTCATCAAAAACCACCCGCACCTGCAAGGTAATAAAATCGTAAAGATAGGTGCAATAGTCTGGAATCTCGCCCTCCAGCCCCTCATGGCCAATCATCAGCAGACCGTCCTTCAGACGGACAGCGTTATCGCTGAGATCCAGCCCCTTCGAGCCGTTGTTACTCTCCAGCATGGCGGAGCGATAAACATATTCCAAGTGGAACGGGACATCTGCGCTCAAGCAAACACAGTCCATGAGGCTCATCGGGGCAATTTCCGCAATGCCGAAAACTGCCATGATGAGCTGCCGCTTTTCCGACGCGGTCGGAACGATACATTTGGCGAAAGAATCCCTGGAAATCACGCCAACTCCGTTCGGATCGCTGTGGACACCCAGGCGAACGGTGTAAACTTCGCCGTCCTTGACTTGGTAGAGTTTGCCGTACTGCTCCCGGTCGTAAAGCATCGGGGCGTCCTTCGGGCTGTCCAGGTCGAGTTCCCAGGTCAGCGGAATCCCCTGCCGGGCCACTTCCATGGTCGGCTTGCCATACTGCGCAAAATCTGTGGCGTACTTTTTAGTTTCCTCGGTTTTCATTTTCATAACCTCCAAAAGTTTATTTTCGAGGGTACGGGGCTGGGCGGATGGGTCACTGCCCGCCCCGGTGCCCCTCTACAATACGTAGGACAATTTGATGCCGCTTTGAGTAACGGAATCAGCGGTAATCTTCCAGGTACACGCGAATCTCAGCGATACCTGCACGTTTCCAGTTGTTGACGCTCTTCTGGCACGCACCAATCTCGTCAGCGATTTCCCGTTCCGTGTATCCCTGGGAGGACAAGACTACGATCAGCTGGTCCCTCTCACTCAACTGGCCAATGGCCGCATAGAGAGCATCCGACAGATCCATGCTCTCGACCAATTCCTCCACGTTAAACGTATCCTGCGGCAACTCGCCGACTTCGAGTTTCTGTTCTAAAGAGAGCTGCGCCCCGTCCCGCTGCTTCTCGCACTCGCGGCAGTTTTTCATGCAGCGGCTGCCATCCGCATTACGGCAGCGGGTCTCGCGCTCCAGCCGCTTGAGTTCGCTCCAATAGAGGCGCATGACCTCGGGGCTCATCGGCACCTCGTCTTCGCACCATTGACGGAAAAGGGTTTTCAGTTCCATGTAATCCTGATAAGCAGACATTTTACGGCTCCTTTCACGGTGTGACCCGCGAGAGCCGCCGTCCGCTGAAACGCAAAAGACGGCAGGGGAACGCCTATGCTGATTAGGCGTTCCGCACTGCCGTCTAGCGGTCTCGCGGATCGGGTTTCATGTTAACTTGTACGCTAGGTTGTTTGCTTGGGCTATGTAGGCTGGGTCTGTGCAGGGTTGGGCTGCGGGTTATACGGGATTAGGCTGCGGGTTCGCTGTCAGCGAAGATGAACTGGAGCGGAGTGCCGGGTGGGAATTGGATTCGCAGGAGCCGTCCTTTTTGACGGCTCTCGAAAACACCGTCCTCCTGGCAGTAGACACCCAACAGCCGATGCGTCTTGGGGTCGCGAACTTCTTGGAATCTGGCCTTCATAGCGTGGACCTCCTTTGTGTAGATTGGTTAAGATGGAGGGGGTTGACCTGTCTCCATTGTATCTTGTGTTGGGGGATGCTCGGGACTTCGAATTGCGGCAAATTCGTTCGAATTGGGAAAAACACCACTTTTTACAACAATTCTAGTCAATTTGAAGTTCTAATGCTTGACAAAATCAAATATGTGTGCTACAATGGCTGTATAAGTTAGCAATAACTAACTCAACCGTACATTAACGCCTACATCAACAACTTATGCCTCTCTGTTTCCCCTGGATTATTGCGGAATTCGCTAGCGCTCTCTGGAGAGCCGGCGATAACGCAATAATCAAATTTTGGGGGTATACTATGAGAATGCTACAGTACAAATTACAGCTCGTGGGGATGGGCTACCTTGTTGCCAGCGGCGAGATTCATCATCAAGAGGAGGCCTATCCCGCAGAGTGTCTGCCAATTCAGCTCACGATTTTGAAGTCTAGTGTCGGCCACGTGGTCAAATGTATCTCCGACATAATCACTAACGACTCGGAGTTCAAGAAGAGCTGCAAGCAGGTTCTGCTGGGCGAGTATCCTGAATGCTACCTCTACTCCTTCGAGGTACAACCAACGCACATTGTCCTGAGCTATACGCACGGCACGATAATTCTTGAACCTAAAGCGTGCGGTATAGACTTCCAGTTTGACGTTCCGCATAAAAGCACCAACCTTCATTCGAAGTATCGGGTGTTTTTGTGCAGCGACACCAATCTAAAGACCAATCAGACGAACCATACTGCCCATGTTTACGAATATATCGGCGACATCCATCGCGAGTTGCGCTTCACGCAGCTTGGTGAAATCGTGGACTATGATAACCGCTATGTCTTCGTCGACGAGTATGTTGATCCGTAAGCAAATGCTGTTTAACAACAGCCAGGCCCGATTTCAGTCGAAATCGGGCCTTTTCCATCTTTTCAAATGTCGAGTGCTGTGCTATACTTCGATATCATAGCTGGATAGGGAGGGATTCACGGTGGGGAGGCCAAGTAAAGACAAGAAGTCAGAAATCCCATGCAAGGATTCAAAGATCGAAACCTTTTTAAATTATCTTCGGAACGATGCGGAATCGGTCATTGATTTAGTAGAATATCTTGAAGGTGACTCGTTCAAGCGCAACGAACATGATAAAACATTCTGCAAAGCCTATGTACTGGCGCTGATTCAAACGTATTGTAAAGACACAACAGAAGAAGAGGCGGGCAACCGTAAAGTAGCTGGTAGCGCCGAGGACAAAATTGAACTCATGCTGGCCGCATATGGCCTTCTGAGGGGATTTGAGTTTAAGGATGGTAGTCTGAGCGCCCGAATGCATGACTATTATGACCATGCACACGAGTATAATTGTCTTATTAAAGGAGTCTGGAACGGTCCTAGTATCGATAAAATGACTCGGGACATACTGAACGATATAGCATGGGAGTTGGCAAATACCCTACACGATCTAAAGACTGAAAACGGTGGCAAATTGAAGTTCCTTGATAAAGTACCGAATAAGTTAGAGCTGCCAAGCCCTCGCAATAAGAACAAGATTAAACCCTCAAAAGCGACTACCTTGTCGAAGTTATTTGGGCCATTGTTGAATGCTATGGGTGAGAAAGCGGGTATGATGCCTACATTATTCTCGGCATCCCTACTTACACTGAATGCCATGCTCATGATATTGACAATATCGGCAGTTAAAATAGCTTTCTTCTCAACTGCTCCACCAGCAGAGCCAAAAATCACTGTACAACCTTCAATCGGCAGCAACATCCCTGTTGAAGGTATTCGATGCACACAGCCTTTGATTACAGTTTATCCGGGGATAACTACGAAGTTGCCGATAGAGGTTTTTCCGGAAAATGCAGTAGAGGCGTATTTACTGTGTGATAGCTCAGACCAAGATGTATTGCGTGGGATAGATGGTACGGACGTTCGAGTTAGAGCTTCGGAGCAGTCTGATCCAGGTATATCTTCAACTACGGTTGTAGTTACGGTGAAGCCGCTCAACCCAGCGTCCCCAAACGTATCTATTGAAGTGCCGGTTGAAGTAGACTATACGGCTATTATACCCGAACCATTTTATTACGAGTGGAGGTGAATATAATGAGAAAGACAACAAAAGTAAACCTCTTTCTTACCGCCCTTGCGGTTATACTGGCAGTTGCAGTATTCATCCTTTCGCGGACAAAACCATCGGAAGCTATTGTGGGTTGGGGAGACAATGGCGGTGGCCGCCCAAGCTATACATTAGATGAGATCAATGCGGATGTCCTCAAAGATATGGTTATTTTTAACACTATTAGCAACAGCGTGAACGGAAACGAAAAAAACTTTGTAAGTGCTCGTGAATATGATGATTCAAGCCTGACCGACGAAGAACATATTTGGAACACACGAGAAATTGAGGTGGAAGATGGGCAAGAATACATCATTCGAGCTTATGTTCACAACAATAATCCTCATGCAGAAAACGTCGCTGAGAATGTAAGGGTGTTTTTCAGCATTCCCATGGATTCGGACACGAATATTCCAGTGTATGGCTTCATTACATCTGATAATGCAGAGCCTAGCAAATATTGGGATGGCCTAATGTTTAAGAGCAATTCAAACTTTCATCTTGAATATGTTTATGGCTCAGCGTATTTATATAACAATGGCATCGGTGCGAAGGGCCTTCAGTTGAACGATGATGTTGTAACTAAAGAAAACGGTCAGCAAATTGGCTATTATGACTACCGCACCGACCCAGAAGACCCGGTCATCCTTGACGGCGTTATTCCAGGCTGCCACCAATATGCCAGCTATGTCACGATTCGGGTCAGGGCTGTTTTCGATACTGATTTCCGGGTTACGCAGCATATTCGGCTCAAAGGCGATACCGAGTGGCACAACTACGTGGACGCCGAAGTCGGCGATGAAATTGAGATTCAATTCCAGTATCAGAATATCGATCGGCGGGAAAATACGCACGAAAATGTGTCGGTGAGGGATATTTTGCCGTCGAACTTGGAATATGTACCAGGGTCGACCATCCTCTACAACGCAAAAGCTCCGGATGGAGTGCCAATAGACCAAGATGATATTACTGCAAACGGCATTTACATTGGCAGTTACGAAATCGGTGCCAACGCCTATATCCGTTTCACAGCGCGAATTGTCGACACGAACTTAGCAGACGGAATAACCGGTCTCGTGAACTGGTCTCAGGCCTGCGTTAACGGCATTACGCTCCAGGACTACGCGACTGTGCGTGTCCACAAAGAGTAGCTCCTTATGAATAGAAAAAGCCCCTGATTCGTAATGAAGCTTACAAATCAGGGGCTTTTTCCTGCTTTTTAGCCGTCAGCGACACAAAAGGCTCTTCCACCCTTTTGTGCCGCTGAATATTTTTTGAAGTTTTTCAAAATTTCCTTACTCAAATCCGCTCAGATTGTCCTCTGCATAGTGTAAGGGGTTCCACAGGGCACGGTTCTCCTCACAAAAATCGGAAAGGAGCAATCAAAATGAGCTATCAAGGAAGCTACTCCGGCGGGCCAGGCGGCTACATCGACGCCAAATATACCGAGGTCATCGAGGCGCAGCCGCAACTGCGCAGCAGAAAGCTGCATCTTCTGCCCCGGAGCGCCAGCGCGATGGTGGGCGAGGTGATGGAGGAGGCGATGGTGTTGGCAACCCACGACCGCTGTCTGGCACTGTTGGCGAAGGCCGGAATGGAGCACACCGCCGCCCTCTCCATGATGGAGCTGCAGTTTTCCAGCATGACCCCGCAGGGGGCGCATCGCTACAGTGAGATTGTCGATGCCTATACACAGAAAGCAGCGGACAAGGTCAGGAGGTGGTGAAAATGTCTGTCGTGGATACCGTGATCATCGCCTTATTGGCGGTTGCTCTTTTCGGACTGGTCATAACCGTGCTTTATGAGCGGGAATTCAATCAGCTCGAACGGGAAAACCAGATGTTCCGGCGCCTGCTGTCGGAGCAGGCCGCCCTGCACGAGATGAGCCTGAACGCCTACATCGCCATGCTCCGTGAAGCGCAACGGCACATGGGAGGGCAGTAATTTCCGCAAAAACGGTCGAAAAACGCGCACTTATGCCACTATTTTGACAAAATTACAACACCGTTTTTTTCGACACCAAAAGTCTGTCAAGATGAGCCGGACACCCCTGTTATTGCCCTCAACGGGGATGTCCACTCGCTCCCGAAACTGATAACGCTTAACTTTGCTTTGGCGATATTTTGTTGGTAAAGTGTCGTCAAAAGCCAGAAAAGGAGATTTTAATGGAAACTAACAATGCGAAAAAACGTTATTCTATGGTCGTAGTCGATCCACCGTGGAGCCGCAACCAAAAGGGAGCCCGCGGCGCTGAAAAGCACTACGCTCTGATGAGTCTGGACGAGATCATGAACCTCCCCGTGGGGGACCTCGCTGCGGAAAATTCTGTGTGTTGGCTCTGGGTGACCAACTCCACGATTGATGACGGCTATGACGTCCTGCGGAAATGGGGATTTGAGCCGAAGGCGATTCTGACCTGGTTTAAGTTCCGTCCCCAGCTTGGTCTCGGGGTCTACCTTCGCAATGATACGGAACATGTGCTGCTGGGTACACGGGGTAAAATGCCGATCCATGTGAAGAATCAGCCATCATGGTTCATTGCCCCAACCGCCCGCCACTCTGAGAAGCCCCGCGAATTTTTCGCCATTGCGGAACGCTGCTACCCAGACGGGGAGAAGCTCGAACTCTTTGCGCGAAGCCGTCAGCCAGGATGGGATGTATGGGGCTTAGAAGCTCCAGACGGCAGCGATATTGTCATCCCTGGATACCCTGTTCCGGTTTACAGCGATAAAGTCCGCCGCAGCGATGCGAAGGAGGAGGCATGATGAAGCGTGGAGCCGCCAAAAAGACTCATCACTCGTATTCTGGAATTCGCTGGCCTGTTTGCCCTGAGCGCTTTCCTCATCCGGCTGGGCGTGTACTATTTGCTCGAAGTCTGGCCCTACATGCTGATCGCCGCCGTCACCGCCATTGCCACCATAGCCGCCTGGCGTATCTACAAACACGGGAAAGATATGGGAAAATGGTGAAAACGGAAAGGAGTGGGCGATGAGAAAGCACCAGATAGAAAACCTGATATGGAGGGAGATGATGTGGCAGCGCCCCTTCCGCTTGGAAACAGTATGGGAGGTTCTGACTCATCTGTCGGCGATGACACCGCGCGGGGCTGTGATCTGGGAGTGCCGCGGCAACAACGGCAGCGTGGAGCATCTGCTGGGAGCCGACCGGATACATATCGGCAAAATTGAGCAGGTGTTCCGCGCACACGGAGATGTGCAGTTCCACGACATCCCCTATAATGTCCGGACTCCCGTCAAAGTGTCGCGTCAGCTCAAAATCACTCATCCGGTACTTTCTCTGAACACAGATGTCACCGCCGCCGTGATCCGGGCAGGACTAGCGGCGCTGACCGAGAATAAGCACGGCGTGGAAACGGTGATCCAAGTGGTACTCGGGAGGGGCTTCGCCCCCTCCCCCACGCCTGCCGACCTTCCCGACCCCAACGCCTCTTGGCTAAACGTTCTATTCGGTTCTGTCAGCAAAGCCAGCACCGAGGATCGCAAGACCGCCCGTCAGAAGGCTGACCAGCATGGCTTCCAGGCAGCGATCCGTATTGGCGTGTCAGACGAGCGAGCGACCGCCCGGCTGCGCAGCCTTCTCTCTGCCCTTAAAATCCTGGAGTCTGCCGGAGTGCGTATCTATGACGAAGCGGGGGATGCCAGCCATCTCAATAGTGCGCATGTCCCCTGGCATTTTCCGCTTCAGCGGCTGTCGGTGAAGGAGCTGGCGAACTTCCTGCTGCTCCCTGCGGGTGAGGAAGAACTGCCTGGAACGCCGGGACTCCATCCGAAGCTGACGCTGCCGCCGGCATTTTATCGCCAGCCCACGGACTCTCAGAGCGACCGCAGCTTCGCCGTCAGTATGGATATCGTGCCGCAAAAACTCAGCATCTCACCCAAAGATTCGCTTGAACACACCCATCTGATTGGTCCGACTGGAAGTGGTAAGTCAACAGCTATGCAGCACCTGATTCTCGCAGATATTAAGGCAAACCGCTCCGTACTGGTTCTTGATCCGAAGGCTGACCTCGTCAACGATATTCTTGCACGCATTCCCGAAGAACGCGCCGATGATGTAGTCGTTATCGACCCGTCTGACCCATCCCCCTGCGGTTTTAACCCGCTGGCCTTCAAGGACTACGGCGACCCGGCGCTCCTGGCGGACAGCATCCTCTCCGTTATGAAAGAAATCTTCTCGGACAGCTGGGGCATCCGCACCGCTGACATTTTGAACGCCGCGTTGCTGACGCTGGTTAGGGTGGAAAATGCCACGCTACTGTGGCTCCCCGCCCTTCTCACCGATGAAGCCTTCCGCATGAAAATTGTCAGCAGCCTCACCGACCGGGTCGCGCTGCTGCCTTTCTGGGAACAGTTCAACACCCTCAAGGACAGCGAGCGCCGCCAGCATGTAGACCCGGTCCTCAACAAGCTGCGGCAATTCCTGCTGCGGCCGGGGCTCCGCAATATCCTCGGTCAGGCGAAGCCAAAATTCACACTAACTGATTTGTTCAATAAACGCAAAATCGTATTGGTACCTTTGAATCGCGGCCTGATCGGAGGCGAGAGTGCCAGGCTCATTGGCTCCCTCATCGTGGGATTAACCTGGACGCTGGCATTGTCCCGCGCCAAGCTGCCGCCGGAGCGCAGATATCTTGTCAGCCTCTATATCGATGAGCTCCAGGATTACCTCTCCCTGCCGACCGACCTCTCCGATGCATTGGCGCAGGCGAGAGGGCTGGGTCTCGGTCTCACGCTGGCACATCAGTACCGCGACCAGCTTCCCCCGGACATCCGCGCCGGTATCGACGCCAACGCCAGGAACAAAATTGCTTTTGGACTGAGCGCCAAGGATGCCAAGGATACGGCGGCGATGGCTCCGGAACTCTCTGCGGAGGATTTTATCGCTCTGCCCCGCTACCAGATTTATACATCGTTCCAACAGGGCGGGCGCAACATTGGCTGGATACTGGGACGCACACTTCCCCCGGTTCCACCCCTTCGCGACCCGCTGGAGCTTCGCGCCCGCAGCATGGCAGCCTACGGCAAACCGGCGAAAGAAGTCGACGAAGAGTATCTCAAAATGTTCGCCCCAGCTGGCGCTCCCGGTAAGAATGACGGCGACACGCCCATCGGAAGGAGAAAACGCTCATGACTAATCCCCCGACCTCCCGCGACGGCGAGAAAACGCCGGAAACCCGCAACACGCCGGACTTTTCCAAGTTTAACGTTCATGATTCTTTTTGTAATCCCACTACAAAAAGCACTCCATCCAGCGGCGGGCGCCGCCATCTCTCCCGGCAGCAGCTGGAAGCAATCTCTGCCAGTCTGAGTGACCGGGACATGGAGATCGTCGCGTCCGTCCAGCGCTACCGCTACCTGCTCACCAGCCAGGTTCAGCGGCTCCACTTTTTGGATGCTTCCACGCCTACAGCCGCTCTCTGCGCCGCCAGCCGCAATCTGAGGAAACTCCGTGAGCTGGGACTCATCGACCACCTGTCCCGGCGCATCGGAGGGGTGCGTGCTGGCTCCGGGGCGATGGTCTGGTACCTCACCCACGCCGGGGAGCGGCTGATCTATCTCCGCAGCCACACGCTCACGCCCACTAAGCGCTTCTTTGAACCTTCGCCATACTTCCTTGCTCACACCCTTGCGGTGGCTGACGTAGCCGTTCAGCTGACGGAACTCTGCCGGGATAACTGCAGGATGGAACTCTCCGCAGTTCAGCCGGAACCTGGGTGCTGGCGTACCTACAGCGAGTATGGGAGCGTCCTCGTTCTCAAACCCGACCTGTTCGCCATTACCATTTCCGACAAATATGAGGACCGGTGGTTTATCGAGGTGGATTTGGATACCGAGTCGCCCGTCAAGGTTGTAGAGAAATGCGAAAAATATCACCGCTATTACCGCAGTGGGCTGGAGCAGAAGGAATCGGAAGTGTTCCCGCTGACGGTCTGGATCGCACCGACCACTGCCCGGAAAGAACGGCTGCTTTCCCATATCCGCGAGGCGTTCGACAAGCAGCCAAAGCTGTTCACCGTCATTACCAAGGACGAGCTGGCGCACCTGATTCAGTACGGAGGGGATGAGCGGATGCTGTGCTGAGCAAGGGGCCGTGTAGGGGCTTGCAGTATGTAAGCGGGCAGGACCGGAGAGCAGTGGGACTGGAAAGAGATATTAGTCAATTTTAGGAAAGGAACCTATGACAGAAGAACATTTGGGGGATCAACTATCCACAAAAGAAGCGCGGGAAATGACCGTCTTGGAAGCAGTCCACCTGGTCAACGCTGAGATTGAAGCCGTGAGAAAACGCCTGGAGGATATTGTGCAGGCCGTAGACGCAAGCCCCATTATGGTCGAAGGAAGAACCTCTGCCGACTGTGATGCCCAGGTTATGGCAGATCCCAGTAAGATTGCGAAAATCATGCTGAAGTACGAGTATCATCTCTGGAGCACCCTGGAACAAGAAGTATCAGAGGATATGTGGCTGGATATCGCCGAGATGGTTGGGCTGAAACGCGCTTACTGCGTGGATATCAGTTTGAAACCAGAACAGCAGAATGAAGAACCGCAACCTGAACATAAAAACTGAGTAACATCAACATTTTCGGGCTCATAGGATTTTCGGACCTGTTCCGCTTACATACCACAGGCCCCTAAACAAACACGGAACTAAACCTGATAATAATTTAATCAAGAAACAGGAGTTGCTAAATGATACGATTTTTCGATATGTTCTCCGGCATCGGCGGCTTCCGGGCCGGACTGGAACGGGCGGGCGGCTTTACCTGCGTCGGCCACTGCGAGATCGACAGGCACGCCGACAGAGCCTATCGCGCCGCCCATAAAGTAAAAGAAAACGAGGTATTTTATGAAGACGCAACCAAAATTGATCCCGACACGATGCCAGACTTCGATCTGCTCTGCGGAGGATTTCCCTGCCAAAGTTTTTCTATCGCTGGCAAGCGAAGAGGTTTTGAAGATGCCCGAGGCACTCTCTTCTTTGAGATTGCCCGTGTGGCTCGAACGAAACGGCCTGCGTATCTTCTCCTTGAAAACGTCCCAGGACTGTTATCGCATGACGGCGGCCGGACGTTCGCTGCCATCCTCGGTACGCTGGATGAGCTGGGGTATCATGTCGAATGGCAGGTGCTTAACAGCAAGGATTTTGGCGTCCCTCAATCGCGACGCCGGGTGTACATTGTCGGATATCTTGATCCCCGATGCGCCGGAGAAATATTACCTATCCGAGAAACAAATGCGGAAACTCTTAAGTTGCTCATAGACGGACGGCAGGATTCACGGATTTATGATTCGGCAGGCGTGTCCAAAACGCTGTTGGCGAAGGCTGGTGGCATCGGCGGCAAGACCGGGCTGTACGCTGTCGGTTTCGACCGCAAGTCCGGGCTCACCAAAGAACTCGACACCGCCTACACTCTGACCGCCGGAGACTACCGCGGTCTGAACCGCAACCACACGCAAAACGCAGTCCTGTATGTGAAAGGCGCGACCAAGCGCGGCTATAACGAAGCTACGGCGGGAGATTCCGTCAATCTCAGCTTTGCCGGGAGCAATCAGCAGCGAGGGCGCGTTGGTCGCCAGATCGCCCACACCATTACGACCGGCAGCCATCAGGGAGTCGTCACCGAGGACTTCCGAATCCGCCGCCTCATGCCTCGGGAGTGCTTCCGCTTGCAGGGGTTCTCGGAAACTCAAATCGACAAGTTCCTTTCCGTGGATTCCGACGCCCAGGCTTACAAACAGGCCGGAAACGCCGTCACCGCCAACGTGGTACATGCCCTCGGCCTTCGCCTGAAAGCCGCACACGAGGCAGTTGTGGGCGCGACAGGGGCGGGAATGGAGGTAGCAGCATGATTCCCGAACCTCAGAAGAATGCCATCCTCGTAATGCGGCGGCAAGGCTCCTCTTACCGGCAAATCGCGGAGAGTCTGATGCTGTCGCCCAACACCGTAAAAACCATTTGCCGCCGCAGCGACGCGAAATCGGTTCAGCCAACCATGTCAACCCTTGACACCTGTAAGAACTGTGGAGCGCCCCTGCCACCGAATGTCAGCGGCAGAAAGAGGTCCTTTTGCAGCGACAAATGCCGCTACGCCTGGTGGAACCGAACCCGGCGCAAGCAGCCCTACCGCCTGACCTGCTACCACTGCGGCAAAGATTTTATCAGCTACGGGAACAGAAAACGGAAGTTTTGTGGCCGCGAATGTTATATTCTCAGCCGCTACGGGGAGGGATTGCCCTAATGGATAAAGCGCAGTTTGAACGGGAAAAAGAGCGCGGCGCGGTAATTGCTATCGCCAGGCAGATGCTCCGCCGTAATCTGATTACCCAGGAGAAGTACCAGAATCTCTCTCAGGTGCTGACTCAGGAACAATGTCCACCGGCAATCCACTCCCCGGTTCAGAAAGGCCCGCCCCGGAGGTAACGAGGGCAGAAAGGATCAGGTTATGTGGAAAGAAGGAAGCGTCAAAGCCGGATCCAACATCTACCACTATCAGGCCAAGACCTATGACACGCCGAGCCAATATGGCATCCGGCGGGGCAAAATCAGTAAGCTGTCGGTGCGTCTGAATGCTCAGACGGTCATCGGCTACGACCGGGGATGGTACAAGGAACCCTCTACGCAGGAAGAACGAGTCGTTCTTTTTATCATCTTGAATTCCCTTAACTGAACCAACACTTTACCGGAGGGGGCGGCTACCCCCTCCCGCCTAAAATACACAGTGACATCAACCAATATGCTCCCATCTGGGAGCGCCAAATATCAACATTAATTAAGAAAGGAGGTTTTTCGCCGTTTGGCGGTCAACAAACTTGACAGCCGCGATACGCGCTCGATTTTAGAGGCGTATCTGCGGACGCCCTCTGAAACCAGCCAGCGTAAAGCGACTGTCGGAAAGGAGGGTATGTCAGATTGTTTTCCAACCACTTCGGCATCGAAATCGAGTTCACAGGCATCACCCGTGCCAAAGCGGCGGAGGTCGCCGCACAGTTCCTCGGCGGTAGTGTCGGTACCAATGGCGACTACTACAACACCCACCTGGTCACCGTGCCTGATGGCCGGATCTGGAAGTTCATGAGTGACGGCAGTATCAACTGCCAACACAAAGTGAGAGGGCAGATCGTATCAGCCAGCGGAAGCTACAGTGTGGAGATGGTCAGCCCCATTCTGCTCTATCGGGAGGACATCGACACGCTGCAGGGCTTGGTGCGGGCCCTCCGCAAAGCGGGCGGTTTCGCCAATTCGTCCTGCGGCATCCATATCCACCTAGACGGCACCAACCACACCCCGAGAAGCATCCGTAACTTCGTCAACATCATCGCCAGTCACAACGACCTGTTCTATAAGGCTCTGCAAATTGAGCCTCAGCGTATGCGTTACTGTAAGAAGATGGACGTTTATCTGGTGAAACGGATGAACGAAGCCAAACCCACCACCTTCGACCAGATCGAAACCATCTGGTACGAAGGGTATCGGGAGAACCGCAACCAGCATTATCACAGCAGCAGATACCACTTTTTGAACCTGCACAGTTTCTTCCACGGACACCACACGGTGGAGCTCAGGGGATTCAACGGCACACTTCACGCCGGAAAAATTCGCGCTTACATCGTGTTGGCTCTAGCTCTGAACAACCAGGCGCTCACCCAAAAGAACGCCCGGTACAAGAAAGTGCAGGAAGAAAATGAACGTTTCGCCATGAGGACATATCTCAACCGAATCGGCTTCATCGGCGATGAGTTCAAAAACTGCCGGGAACACCTTTACCAGCATCTGTCTGGCAACGCCGCCTGGCGTTATGGTTCCCGAGAAAATGTGCGCAGCCACATCAGAAATGGAGGACATGACAATGAGCAGTAAGAAAACGCGATTTTATATCGCCTACGGCTCCAACCTCAATCTGGAGCAGATGAAGCACCGCTGCCCCACAGCGGAGGTTGTGGGGACGGCAGTCCTGCGGAACTGGAAACTGTGGTTCCGGGGCGGAAACGGCGGGGCTGTTGCTACGGTGGAACGGGAGCAGGGCTGCGAGGTGCCGGTGCTAATCTGGCGGATTCAGCCCCAGGATGAACGGGCGCTTGACCGCTATGAAGGCTGGCCGCATCTTTACCGCAAGGAAACTCTGCGGCTGACCGTGAACGGCAAACGGGTCTACGCCATGATCTACATCATGAACGAGGTTGGACACCCCTACGGAACGCCTTCGATGGGCTACCTCTGCACAATCAACGCAGGCTATCAGACCGCCGGCTTCGACAACAACATTCTGATCGAAGCCGTGAACAATTCGAAGGAGGCAAACAAATGAACGCAACCGTAAGGGAACAGATTCTGGCTGTCCGAGACTCCGGCGAAACCAACATGCTCGATACCCGTATGGTGCAGGCGATTGCCGACCGCATGGGGTTCTATGAGTTGGTGGTCTATATCGAGGAACACAAGCGGGAGTACGTTAGCTTCATCTTTACCGGCAAGGAATAATGCGCATTTTCTGAAATTCACGCTTGCTTTTTGAGGCGGCTTGAGTGATAGATGGTAGTGGCAATAAACAAAGGAAATAAAGCCATGAAAATCTATTACAACGCCCAGGGCGCGGAATATGAAGCGCTGGCGCAAGCCATCAGCAAACTGCTGGGGCAACCCATTCGTTATCGGAAGATACCGTACCACAAACATTGCGAGATCGGTTGCTACAAGCTCTACAAAAACGGCATCCTCGTATGTCTTGATGAATCTGCGGCGAAATCCGATCAGCTTGTTTCGCGGCTCCGAACACTTGGGTTTGCCCCGGCAAGCGAAAATAATCCGGCAGAGGATAAAGGAAAGGAAGTTACCATGAGCAACATCAACTATAACGTCACCGGCGAACAGCGTAAAACGCTGGTTCATGCCATGAGCGAGATTTTGGGCGAGGATGCCGCCTACCAGGGCGCACCATCCTTTGCCTATAGCATCGACGGCTACACCGTCAGCCGCGACGGGCTGGTGACTTGTCCGGATACTGCTACGCCTGAAGAAATCGACCAGGTAGTTTCCGCACTGCGGGAACGCGGCTTCACCCCGGAAGAAGCTGAGAATGAGGCTACGCCGGAAGATGGCGTCTCAGAAAATACCACACCGGAAGTGAGTGAACCGGAAGAGGTATCGGAAAACGCTGTGCCAGAAAACGCCGGAACTACCTCGGAAGACACCGCGCCGGAAGGACCTCTTACCATGGAGGTAACATTGCCGCGAGATGATTTTTCCGACGAAGCCTGCGACCGACTCCAAAAAATCATCGCTGGCAAAGCGGCTTTACTCAAAAAGACCCTTGGGACAGAATCAGTCGACATCGAGATTACGCCCCAATCAGTGCGGTTCCCGTGGTTCACGCTCCATGATATTGATGGCGAGAGTGAGGCATATACCAGCCTCGCCGAAGCACTGTTCAAGATGGCTAAGAACCAGAAGCGGGTGACCGCCAAGGAGTGCAGTACCGAGAACGAGAAGTTCACGATGCGGTTGTTCCTGATCCGCCTGGGATTCATCGGCGATGAGTACAAAACCGCCCGGAAGATCCTGCTTCGGAATCTTACCGGCAACAGCAGCTGGAAGAGCGGGCATCGCCCAGAACCGGCGGCAAGCGGCAATAACAATGAGGCTTCTGCGGTGCCTGCCGCTGAAGCGGAAGGGGGCGCACCTTATGAACAATAACAGTTTTCCCAGCCAGGAAATGGTGGGGCGGATTCGGAAGCTCTATCCGACCGGATGCCGTGTGGAACTCGTCCACATGGACGATCCCTACAGCAAGCTGACGCCCGGTGAACAAGGCACTGTCCGTACTGTGGACGACACCGGCACTATCTTCGTCAGATGGGACTGCGGCTCTGGCCTTGGCATCGTCTACGGCGTTGACCGGATCAAGAAGCTGTAACTTAAAAAGGGGGTTCCCGCCTGGGAATCCCCTTCACTTATAAATGGAGAAGAATCTCACTTAAAGTATATCTGAAATGACAGGCTTGGTCAACACAAAAAGGAGGTATTGGATGCGAAAAATTGTGAAACTGGAACCCACCGCGGTGCAAGCTGTCCAACGCAAGCGCGTGGCGGCCTATGCTCGGGTTTCCTCCGGTAAGGATGCTATGCTGCATTCGCTCTCAGCGCAAATCAGTTATTACAATAACTATATCGGTAGCCGCGGCGATTGGGAGCTTGTCGGTATCTACGCCGACGAAGCGCTGACCGGCACGAAAGAGGATCGCCCGGAGTTCCAGCGCATGCTGACAGACTGCCGGGAAGGGAAAATCGACATGGTCATCACGAAATCGCTGACCCGGTTTGCCCGGAATACGGTCACGCTGCTCTCAACGGTTCGGGAACTGAAGCTGCTGGAGGTGGACGTCTATTTTGAGAAAGAGAACATCCACACGCTGAGTTCGGACGGGGAGCTGATGCTGACGCTTTTGGCATCCTTCGCTCAGGAGGAGAGCCGGTCGGTTAGTGAAAACCTGAAGTGGCGTATCCGTAAAATGTTTGAAGAGGGACGGCCTAACACCGGGCGGATGCTTGGCTACCGGCTGGTAGATGGCACACTGCAAATTGTCCCGGAAGAAGCGGAAATCGTGAAAATGATTTTTGCGGATTACCTCTCCGGCATGGGGCGCAACGCCATCATGAAAAAGCTCAACCGCTTGGGTATCGTAAGCGTAGACGGCAATGCTTGGGGAGAAAACTCCATATCCCGGATACTTCGCAACGAAAAATACACGGGCAATATGCTGCTGCAAAAGACTTATAATCTGGATCACATCAGCAAAAAGAAAGTCATCAATCATGGTGAACTGCCTATGTATTATGTGGAGAACAGCCATGAGGCCATTATCGACAAGGAAACCTTTTCGCTCGTACAGCAGGAATTGAAGCGCCGGGCAGAGCGGCTCCCCGCAAAGCCTGAAGCCATGACGTATCCATTCACCAGCTTGCTTTATTGTGAACTGTGTGGCAAGCATTTTCGCAGGAAAGTTAACAATGCCGGCACCAAATATGAAAAGTCCGTATGGATATGCCCTACTTTTAACACCTACGGAAAGTCAGTTTGTCCAGCACAACAAATCCCGGAGGCTATCCTAATCGCTAAAACCTCGGATGTCCTTGGAACTGTTGAGTGGGATAGAAAGATTTTGCTGGAGCGCATTGCTGAGATTCGAGTGCCTGATTCTGGCTGTTTGGTTTACGTATTTCGCGATGGACAAACTCAGGAAATCACCTGGCAGAATCCGTCCCGGCGGGAGAGCTGGACGGAGGAAATGAAGCAAAAAGCACGTGAAGATGCGCTGAAAGGCGCGAAAGAGAGGCGCAAAAATGGAAAGACCCATTAGAAAAGTCCATAAAATTGAGAGCACCGCCAGTCTGTTTCCGGCTGCGTCGGATACGCCGCAGCAAAAGCGGCGTGTGGCGGCCTACGCTCGGGTCTCGACTGACTCGGACGAACAGCTCTCCAGTTATGAGGCGCAGGTGGATTTTTACACCCGTCACATTAAGAACAATCCCGAATGGGAATTTGTAACCGTGTATACCGACGAAGGCGTGACCGGCACAAATACCAAGAAGCGGGAAGGCTTCAATCGAATGATCGAGGACGCCCTCGCTGGCAAAATCGATTTGATCCTGACCAAGTCCATCTCCCGTTTCGCCCGCAACACCGTTGATACCCTGACCACGATTCGTAGCCTGAAAGAAAAAGGTATCGAGGTGTATTTCGAGAAGGAGAATCTCTATACGCTGGATGCCAAGAGTGAGGTTATGCTCACCATCATGAGCAGTTTGGCGCAGGAAGAGAGCCGCTCTATAAGCGAGAATGTTACTTGGGGTAAACGCAAAAGCATGGAAGACGGCAAGGTCTCTCTGGCCTACAGCCACTTTCTCGGCTACGAAAAAGGTCCGGACGGAATCCTGCAAATCGTCGAGGAAGAAGCGAAGACCATTCGCAAAATCTATAGTTTGTTCCTAGAGGGACACACAGTTCGTTCTATCGCCGACCAACTCACCAGCGAAGGTATCCTCACTCCTGCCGGCAAAACGAAGTGGAGCGTTTCTACGATTATGAGCATCCTCCAAAATGAGAAATACAAAGGTGACGCTCTGCTTCAGAAAACCTACACCGTCGATTTCCTTTCCAAAACCGTGAAGAAAAACAATGGCGAAATCACGCAATATTACATCCAGAACTCTCACCCGGCTATTATCGACCCTGACACCTTCGAACTGGTGCAGAACGAAATCAAGCGCAGGCGACCCAACCGTCGCCATCTGCATAGAAGTAGCCCCTTCACTGCAAAGGTCATTTGCGGCGAGTGCGGCGCTTGCTATGGCCGGAAGGTCTGGCACAGCGGTACCAAATATCGCAGTCACATCTGGCGGTGCAATCGCAAGTATGATTGCGATAGACCCTGCGGCACACCCAATTTGTGCGAGAATGAGATTGAATTTGCCTTCGTGGTCGCTTTCAATCAACTGCTCGGCAATAAAGAACGGCATATTGCCCGCTTTGAAGAACTGTTGCCGCTGTTGGCGGATACGAGTGGCTTGGAAGAGCAGCGTAGCGCTTTGAAGGTCCAGCTTGCCGAAATGCGGGAAAACCTCCGCCGCTATATCGAAGCGAACACCCAGCAAATCCAGAACCAGACGGAATATAACCAGCGCTACGCAGAAATGCGCAAAGAGTGCGATGTGATTGAGGGCCAACTCACAAAGGCGAAAAAGGAAATTCTGGCCCAACAGGGTCGGAAAGAGCAGATTCGCCGCTGCCTTGCCGAACTGCGCCAGTGCGGGGATATCCTCGATGAGTTTGATCTCGACCTGTGGAACACCGTCGTAGAATCGGTAACGGTTTCCGTGAACGGAACCCTTACCTTCCTGTTCCGCGATGGGACGGAAGTGCCTGTGGAGCTTCCAAAGAAAAAATAGCGTAAACTATTATGAGCACCTTATTTAGCCTGCGGAAGTTCCGCAGGCTATTTTACGGTTCCAGTAAAGCCCAAAATCCTTGTTTTCAATTTCAATTTGTGATAAACTATACTCAGAAATGGTTTTCCGATATTGGAACGCATTCGTAAAACCATTTTTACGGGCAGTTCGGTTTGGCTCGGTGCATTCTGGTGCAAGTCCACAATTCGTGTATATACCGTGTAAATCCTTGGTGCAACAATATGAGTTTGTATCATCGGTGACGTGGTAACACACGAAGAAAACTAAAGATGACGAGCTTGCTCGTCTATTTTATTTCCGACAAATAGCCCAACCCTGAGTTGATGTATTGATACTTGTAAAAGTAGGGTTAGAAGATATTCTACTTGTCAAATTAACAGTATATTGGTATAATATAAAAATAATATGCGTGAGTTAGTAAATTCGCTTACCCTCCAGTTTGCTCCGGCAGCTGTCCTAATTGTACTGTTCGTTCTTTTTGTTAGCGTCATCGTTTTTGCAGCTAGGATGATAATAGGGCATGAAAGTCAGAAATCCACATCTCAAAAGAACCGAGGAGCGCAGCCTTCAACGATTGCTAACCACAAAAGCGAACCCTATACGCACACTGCACACCATCTTACTGTAAACGTAAAAAACCACCCCAGAAAGTTCGAGGCTCTGCCGGAGGACCTTAGTAAATGGCGTAAAATTGAGCACCTCGGCGAAAATGGCCAGCTATATAGAATACCTGATACTGATTTATACTCACCATACCCCGTTGAACTTACAGCGGGCGAGCGTGAGCTGGTTAAGACGCTTACTTGGCATTTTAAGCGTTCATGTATTCTAGTGGACAATTATTTCGTTCGTCCTGGACATAAAACCGTTCAAATTGATTGTATTGCAGTTGATGAACGAGGCGTTTTTATCTTTGAATCCAAAGGTTGCTCTGGCTGGATTTTTGGAAACGGCAATCAACCAAAATGGACTCAAGTTTTAGCATATGGTCAAGAGAAGCACCGATTCTACAATCCGATTAAGCAGAATGCTGGACATTTATCAACTATCAGGAGTATAATTGGCCAGGATATAAAGCTACATTCGGTAGTCGTTTTTGGAGCCGGGGCAGTCTTAAAGGATATCACTTATGTACCGACGAATTGCCGTGTGTGTTCAATTCATAGTTTCGACAAAGCGCTAGAAAGCATAGAAAATTCGCAATTACTAACCCAAAAACAAATTGCAGAGACTTGCAGTAAGCTCCGTGCGGCTCGTATCCGTGTAACCCAAGATATGCGGGAACGGCACGTTGATACGATTAACGATGCGCTCGGTGTGAATCGCGTTTATGTATAAAATTTTTAGCACACAAAAAATGGTGGAGCAAATCGGACTCGAACCGACCACCTCAGCAATGCGAATGCTGCGCTCTACCAGATGAGCTATTGCCCCACGTAAAAACCTAGTCATTACAACTACTAATACGGCTGTTTCTTTCTAACAACTGCATCCAGTATACCAAAGCTCTTCATTCCTGTCAAGGCAGGCTTCAGTAGTGACCGCATAAATACTCAGCCCTCTGCCTTAACTTTGCCTCATAGAACACTGTCGGCACGGCTGGCGGTGGCGTAAAATCGTCCGCCCGCAGCGGCAGGCGAATCCGCGCATCATAATCCCGCAAAATCTGCCTCCCGAGCTGCGAAGTATAATGCCGGTCGGTCGCAATCAACTTTAGCGCCAGCTGCTTCTGTAGAATCAGATAAATCGCATCCGGCTTACGATGGCTATCTTTTCCCCGAGTAACAATCGTGCCATCATGATTTTCCAGGTCCAACAATCGATAGAAAATCTCCGCCGAAAGATGAAAAGGTGGGTTTGCAAAAACTTTATAAGGCTCCGTCGGCAAATCAATTTCCAGAAAATCTCGTTCAACCACCCGCACATTTTGAATCTCATACCTCTTAAGGTTGGCCCGCAGCTTTTCGGCGGTCGCATGATCCGGCTCTATCGCCCAAACTTCCCGCACCCGCTTCGCCAAAGCCGTCGTAATCACACCCGACCCCGCCCCAATATCGAGCACTAAATCCCGCTTCTTGAGGTTGCTATGGCCAATCAACTTCAGCGCCAAGCGCGGCGACCTCAAGAAATGTTGTGAAAGTTGATGATTGCGAGTTGACATTACCTATATTATAACATAAATGTCTCTCGCCGCAATGTGCCAAGTCTCATTCAGCTCGATCCGCCTCAATCTATGCTATAATATTCTCATGAAAACCCTGTTTGCCGCTTTCGGAGGTCGGACTAATTCCAGCGAGGCTCTGCTCGACCTGATTGACTGCCCTCCCGAGGACAAACTCCTTCTGAAAAACAGTTTTAAATCCGCTCCCGCCGCGCTCAACGACAAGCTCTCCTCTGACGCCTATGATCTTGCCATCCTCTTCGGCCAGCGCAAAATACTCCGCGATAAGCGGAGATCCAATCAGACAGACAGAACTCTCGCCGCCCTTCGCCTCGAAACCGTCGCTCGCGATAATCGCGTCGCCTATCATACCGAGGTCAACTTTCCTGAGCTCGTAGAGCGTCTGACTGCCGCCGGCCTCGACCCGATTATTTCCAAAGACGCCGGCCGCTACCTCTGTAACAATCTTTATTTCCAAGCCCTGAAATATGCCGACGAGAAACCCCTCCGGACCAAAATCCTCTTCATTCATATCCCGAAACTCCGCCAGAACCCCGACCTTGATAAAATCGCTACCGCTCTGGTCGCCAGTCTCGACGACAAACTCCTCCTCGACCCCAATTATAATTAAAGAAAGGAACTTATGCTAAACGATAAAATTGCAATCATCACCGGTGGTACCCGCGGAATTGGCCTCGAAACCGTCCGCACCTTCGCCAAGAATGGTGCTAAAACCATCCTTTTTGGCTCTCGTCAAGAAACCGTCGACAAAGCCATTGCCAAACTTCAGGAAGAAGGTCTAGAAGTTGACGGATACTGCCCGAATTTGAATAATTATTCCGAAATCGAGCAAACTATCACCGAAATCCTCAAAAAATACGGCCGCATCGACATCCTCGTCAACAATGCTGGCATGTCCGCCGATAAACCGATCGAGAACACCTCTCCGGAAGAAATCGACAAAGTTATCGACCTCAACCTCCGCGCCGTTCTCTATCTCACGAAAGCCGTTGTTCCGGCCATGAAGCAACAAAAATCCGGCGTCATTCTTAATACCTCATCCATGGTCAGCATCTACGGTCAGCCTGCCGGCGTTGCCTATCCTGCCACCAAGTTTGCAATTAACGGTCTCACCAAATCCCTCGCCAGGGAACTGGCCCCTGCCGGCATCCGGGTCAACGCCGTTGCTCCAGGCGTCACCAATACCGACATGGTCGCCGCTCTCCCTCCCGAGATGATCGAGCCGCTCGTCAAGACTATTCCTCTCGGCCGCATCGGCGAGCCCGTGGATATCGCAAACGCCTTCCTCTTCCTCGCCTCCGACCTCGCTAGCTATATCACCGGCACCATCCTCCAGGTTGACGGCGCCGCCCGCGCCTAGCCAACGATGCATCACCTGCCCGACAAAGTTCCTTGCGCGCCCGTCTAGCCTCGCCGCCTTGCGCAAATTACCTTGCGTATAGTATAAAAAAGTGGTAAGGCTATCAATAACGACGATGAAAATTTGATAGCCTCGCCACTTTCAAGAAACGTCCACCTTCCAGTCTCACATCTGTCTGAACGCATAAAGCACCTAAAATTACATAAAAACATTCCAGAAATACACTACAGATAGAGCCTACTTTTCTTAGGCTTACTATAATTCTATCACACTCGCCCAAAAAAGTCAATACCTACCCCATAAAATCTGCCAAAAACCTGCCAAAGCCCGCTCAATGCCTCCCGGAACCCAGCAAAAACGCCAAATCCACAAAACCCAGGCCTCCAGCCCTAGCCGGAGGCCTAGCCCCTAAAACTTTCTACGCTTTCGCCCCTGGAACCGGGTATTTTAGCGCTAACTCTCGCACTTCTGCTCGTAGTGCTGCCAGCTCGTCGGCATATTCTTCTAATCCTGCCGTGTTCTCGACTTTTTGGCAAATGTCCGCTACTTGCCGCATCCACTTCGCAATCTGTTTCATTTCTGCCTTGCCTAGCCCGCGCGTCGTCATTGCCGGCGTCCCGAGGCGCACCCCAGACGGCCGGAACGCCGCACCCTTATCGGTCGGCAGAGCATTTGCATTCAAAGTCAGCCCAATTTTATCAAGTGCCGCCTCATAAATCTTCCCGTCAAACCCAAAACTATCCTTCACATTCACCAAAATCAGGTGATTTTCCGTGCCGTCGCCCTGCAAAATGAACCCTTCCGCCTTCAAAGCCTCAGCTAAGGTCTTCGCATTCTCAACAATCTGCGCCGCATAGTCCTTGAACTCTGGCTGCAAATCTTCACCAAACGCCACCGCTTTCGCCGCGATAATATGCTCCAGCGGCCCGCCCTGCGTCCCTGGGAACACCGCCCGATCAATCAGGGTTGGAATATTTTCTAGAGTTTTGTCAACTTTCTTCAGCGGATTTCCGACCGTACCCTTCGAGAGAATCAGCCCACCGCGCGGCCCGCGCAGAGTCTTATGTGTGGTGGTCGTCATCACGTTAAAACCGTGATCGAGCGGATTCGGATGCACTCCGCCCGCAATCAACCCTGCCACGTGTGCCATATCCGCCATCAAAAGTACCTCATGCCCGCTCTCTTTCGCGACCTCATCGGCCACTTTCTTCACACGGTCAAAATCTGGCACCTTCATAAACGCCGAATATCCGACCAAAATCAGTTGCGGTTGATGCTCCTTCGCGAGCCTCTCGAGCTCATCATAATCAATATCGCCATCTTCGGTCACGCCGTAGCCCACGAAGTTATAAATCTTCGCGCTCCGCGTCACCGGGGAGCCATGCGTCAAATGTCCTCCCGCCGGCAAAGCCATCGCTAGAATCGTGTCGCCTGGCTTGCACCATGCAAAATACACCGCCTCATTTGCGTTCGCCCCCGAGTGCGGCTGAACGTTCGCATGATCCGCATTAAACAATTTCTTCGCCCGCTCAATCGCCAAATTCTCAATCTGGTCGACGTTCTCGTTGCCGCCGTAATAGCGTTTCCCCGGATACCCCTCGCTATATTTGTTCGTCAAAACCGACCCAGCCGCCTCAAGCACGGCCTCAGAGACGTAGTTTTCACTTGGAATCAACTCCAGACCTTCGCTCTGGCGCTGCTTCTCTTTCTCGATCCATTCAAACACAACATCGTTCGTTTTACTTTTCATAATAACCTCCATTTACTGACATTTTGCGATGTTGAATTTGAATTAAATCATAATTTTACTCCTCTATAACCTCATTCTAGCATACATTTCCCGAAAAACCAAAAAATCCCCAAAATCACCAGGGAATATTAAGACATAAAATTGACAGAAACAAAAAATGGTGGTTCCGGGCGGACTTGAACCGTCGACACAAGGCTCTTCAGGCCTCTGCTCTACCAACTGAGCTACAGAACCATACCCGTATTATAGCATACTTTTTACAAAATGTAAGGATTTTCCGCTCTTTCCATGAGAAAACAGCTTACACCATGCGCTAAAATTATTATGCTTTTTAATTTCTTCATCTGACTATCAAACAAAACGTCCAATAACTCGCGTTGACGCACATCCTCGCTCGCCTAATCAATATAAACTGAAAAAGTGGCGGAAAGGAGAAAATGCTAAAAGTCGTAGTTTTTGACAGTGGATATGGTGGTGATATTGTCGCCGATTATTTGTCGCATGAGCTTGGCATCGTAGAGGTCGTGCGTGTGACAGAAGCGAATTTATCGCTCGAAGATGGAAGTTTGTTAGAAATTTGCCGCTTTTCTAAGGCATGTTTGCGTACCTATGTGGGCAAAGTAGATTTGATCGTTTTGGGAGGATATGTGGTTTCCTTAGCACTTGAGTTCCTGAAGCGAGAATACCCTCAGCAGAAATTCGTTAGCGTCGGTATTAACTATTATCGCATCCTTAACTCAAGGGCTTTCCCGGACCAAATTGCGATTATGGCCGATAAGGTGCTATTCGAATCGCTAGTGCGTAAGGAAGTATGCCAGGAATTGCCGTATTCGACAATTATTTTTCCAGACTGTAGCGGTTGGGATTATCTAATCAATGAAGGCCAAATGTCAGCCGAAATCTTACGCTTAGATCTGGGCCCATATTTCCTCCTGCGCTCCGGTCGCAAAAACACCTCTCCGCCACCACCCAATTATCAGCCAACGACTTCGCCAGCCCGAGCAAAACTCTTCAGGCCAGATGTTATACTCCTCCTTAATACACATTTCTGGTCTATCCGCTCGGAGCTGGAGGAACTATTTGGCTACCGAGTGCGCGTGCTGGATTTTCGCCAGAAGCTACTCCACGACACCTGCCGAGCGTTGGAGCTGCGTGGCGTCCACGGCGACCGCAGCAAGTAACCCCGCAAAAGTCGATTTTATGCTATAATAAAATAGACTTTCGGTTTTGAGCCCGAATGGCGGAATTGGTATACGCGTTCGACTTAAAATCGAATGGAGAAATCCATATGGGTTCAAGTCCCATTTCGGGCACCAATCGTGAAGTCTAAAATAGCAGCCGTTTCGGGTGCTATTTTACTTATCCGTGCCTCAGTCTTGAACTACCTATATACGTCCCACCCTTGAATTTTTCGCTAAACTTCCCTATAATAAGTACATTGAACTGGAGGAAATCTATGAAAAATCCCAAAATCACCCGCAAAATTACGCAAGGCATGTATGTTCTGACCACTTCTGGTGGCGGGTGTATCGTCGATGCGGTTTCGCGCGTCGGCGGAAGCGAGCAGCCGCTTATCTCTGTCGCGGTCGCCAAAACTAATCATTCGCATAAACTTCTTCGCGAAAATAATAAGTTTGCGCTTTCGGTGCTCGGCGAGGATGCTGACCCGAAGATTATCACGACCTTCGGGTTTAATTCGTCGAAAGATATCGACAAGTGTACCGAATGTCAGACGACAGAAATTGAAGGCGTCCCCGTAGTCGAAAACTCCCTCGGGTATATGATCTGCGAAAAGGTTGATGCTATCGACACGGAAACTCACACTCTCTATATCGGACGCATGGTCGAAGCCGATGTTTTGTCTGACGGAAAACCCATGACTTATGCTTATTACCAAGAGCATAAAAAAGAGCTTACTGAAGCCGAATCTAAAGAAGATCTCACTAAGTCAACCACCGAGCAGGGAAAGACTGCCTGGGTTTGCACGGTCTGCGGCTACGTTTACTATGGCGACGAAGTTCCAGATGATTACAAATGCCCACTCTGCGGTCTCGGGAAAGAATATTTCAAGAAGCAAGATTAGCGACAACTGCGAAAACTGAAAAATCGAAGAAGTCTACCCAGAAAGTAGACTTCTTTAATTATCTAAAACTAGCACGACGCAGTTACGCCATTTAAAACAAAAATAAGGTCACAAACGCAACCTTATTTTATAAGTAATATCGCACTTGAACCACCCTGTGCTTAAAGTTATTTTTTGAACTTTGGGCGACCCTCAACGTCAGATCTCGTCCAAGTTCTAACTCTATTTTATCACGCTCATGCTCCGCGTCAATATTGATTTTGAAGATTTTTCATGGCATAGCAAAAACTCCCAAAAATGCTTGCCGCCCCTGTATTTCACGAAAAACCGAACACTAGAACCTAGACAAAAAAGAGAAATATGCCAAAATAAAGTCTACACAAAACTCACTATGCCCACTCAATTCGTGCTACAATAGATACATGAATCGTGGAGGAAAAACAGGTCATCAGCCCGAGAATCGCCAGCGTAGGTTTAAGCGCCGTATCGAGCATTGGTTCGACGAGTGTAAAATGGCTTTTTCAGGTGTCATACTTGCGACCAGGGAACGTCAATTTTTAATCGCCGCAGGCATCACCTTCATAGTATTCGGCACCCTCATCAACTTACTTTCTGGCAGCACTTCTGCGCTCGATCTATTCTGGGCAACTGACTTATCTGGAAAAATGTCTATTATCGGCAATGCGTTTTTGGCGATATTCGGCGTCGGTCGCAACTTCTGGGACTGGCTTTTGATGTTTTTCATCACGATTTTACAAAGTATCCTGATTGGTCTAGTCGCGTTAGTTTGGCAAAAACGCCGTCGCAGCAAAAAAGATCAGGTCGTCGCTACTGCAAAAAACGCAGATAATGTCCAGAGTGCTGGCCTAGCGGCTGGTCTCGCTATCCTCGGCTCCGGCTGTCCGACTTGCGGGACGACCTTGTTAATGCCGCTTATCGGCACGCTGTTTAGCTCAAGTAGCTACATGCTTGCCGGCATCATCTCTGGCCTGCTGACTTTCGCCGCAATCCTGCTTGCCCTCTGGTCGCTTAAGCGCATCGGCAAAGACGCTTACGTCATGATTTTAAGTGAGCGCTTCCAGCGTCGCCATACCCAAAATGCTAACAAGGAGAATCCTCATGGAAACTAAACCGTCAGGTCGTATTATTCGCACGGTCGCTATCATCGCGGTTATTTGTGCCTTTGTTGCGCTAATCTTCATCAGCCTCACTTCACGCCCGGCTCCCGCCGATCAAGCTTGGACTGCCGCTATGACGACTGGCCCCGAAAATGCCAGTAGCCACTATATTATGTATACCGACATTATGTGCCCGTATTGCACGGTTTTCTCGCGCGAAGCTATGAACCATTGGGACGAATTCCAGGAGTATCTAAATGAGCACAAAATCCTTTTCGAAATCCGTATGACCGACATGATTTTCGAGGGGAATGACGTCGCGATGTCGCGAAGCGCCGGCGAAGCTTCCTATTGCGCTGCGCGCGAAGATAAGTTTTGGGATTTCTATCACGGCGCACTTGCCGCACTCTGGGAAGACTATCAGTCTAAGGGTATCGGCGTCAGCAAGAGTTCGCCAGCTATTACTAATATGCCCGAGGACTATTGGCTGAAAGTCGGACAAAAAGTTGGCCTCGGTGAAGACTTCGAGAACTGCGTCAACAACCATGAAACTCTCGAAGAGTTAGACCGCAACACGCGCCGCGCCAGCCAGGTCGCCGCTGGTCTGCCGTCTTTTCAATTCAATAAGTTTAGCACCTCCGGATTTAGCGACACTTGGGATTGGACTTATGTTAAACGTATGCTTGATGCCGGCCTCGGGAAATAATAATCGCACCAGACAATATGTATACCATAAAGTCATGCCATAGGCCATAAAACAATAAAAGCCAAAGAGCGACCCCGAAAGGTCGCCCTTTGACACGCGAGATAAGAGATTACAACTCCGTAACTTCTCCGGTCGTAAGGTCTTTAACCATAAACTTGCCCAACCGAACCTCATCCTCCCCGATCACAATCGCTGAATCTGCCACCTTTGCTGCATACTTCATCTTGTCGCCTAGCCGCTTGTCGGTCATCGCAATATCGACTCGCCGACCGTCCTTGCGCAGCTTCTCGGCCAATTCCTCCGCCGTCGCAAACTCCGCCGCCGAAAACGGCACCAAGCAAACATCAACCGGCTTTATCGAACTCGCCTCGACCAACCCATAATTCTGCAGGATATAGAACAACCGCGTCAACCCAATCGACCCGCCCACGCCCGGTAACTTCTGCTCGGTATAATTACTGGCCAGGTTTTCATAGCGCCCGCCGCCACAAATCGAACCGATTTCCCGGTGCTCTGGCACAATTGTCTCGAAAACCGTTCCCGTGTAATAATCTAGGCCGCGCACAATCATCATATCTGCCACTACGCTCGTCGGCAGCACGCGAGACGCCTCTGTCGATGGCTCTCCCGAAACGCCTGAACCGCTCAGCCGCTCTAGCTTCCGCTCCAAAATCGTCAAAACTTCATCCAGCTCCGCGACCCCTTCATTAAACCCAGTATTTCCGAACCCAAATTCGCGCAGGCGCGGGATCACTTCGTCGCGTGAACCGTTTATTGCAATAAACTTCATCACTTTGTCAATGTCTTCGCTTCCGATCCCCAACTCCGTCAAGGCGCTAATCGTCGCCTCGTGTGGTACTTTTTCGGCGTGGTCAATAATGTCGAAAATCTCTTTCGACTGACCATTTAAGTTCAACTCCTCTAGAAGTCCGTTCAGCAACTTTCGGTTGCTCACTCGTACCTTAATACTCGGCAGCGGCAAAACCTGCATCGCATCGATCAGCGCCGCAATCGCCTCCGCATCATAAGCAATCGGCAACGTCCCCCAGCCAATAATATCCGCATCGCATTGATAAAACTCTCGGAATCGCCCCTTTTGCGCTCTTTCGCCCCGGAAGTTACGCCCAATTTGCGAGACCTTAAATGGAAACGCTAGGTCGTTCATATGCTCGACGGTATATCGCGCCAGCGGCACCGTGTGATCAAAACGCAAAGCCTGATCAGCATCGTCCGCCGTTTCCGCCGTCTTCACCACCTTATAAATCTGCTTCTCGGTGTCCCCGCCCGCTTTCGCCAGCAAAATCTCCGTCCGGTCAATCGTCGGCGTCTCAATATTCTGAAATCCATGTGCATGAATCGCCTCGGCAATCCCCGATTTTAGACGATTAAACTCGGCCTGAAGCCCCGGCAACAACTCTTGCATGCCGCTGATTGGTGAAGTATTATATTTTTTCATGCCCCAATTATAACATACTCTCCCCATAACCCCAAACTCCCACGAAAACATTATTGTCCTGCCGTAGGAGGCGAACAAAAAGAAAGTCTCGACTTTCTTTTTTGAGCCGACACCCGGCAGCAACGGTATTTCCTTGAAATACCGTTGACAAAACCGCTTATGTGTGCTATAATGGTTATATATGGGTAGTGTTTGGGATTATATTATGCGCCGTAAACCAGTTTTTCTGGGCTATTTTGCCCTCTTTTTGGTCAGCGTTTTCGCAAGTTTCGGCCTGCTGAACACGATTATATCTCAAAACTCTGCCGACTCCGAACAAAATATTGTCCAGGAATCTCCGAAAACCGAAGATTACGACCGTGTACTCTCTCCGGAGCTCGTCGCAGCCCTCGTCGCCGAGACTGACCCCCAAATCTCGAATGAGCTCAACATCCCCGAGCCGCCAATCTCTCAAAACAACCCGCCCAGCTTCGTTCGGATCGATATTGTAACGCCTGCCGAACCGGACAATATCATCGCCGATAATGCCCAGCCCTCCGTCGATGTCCCGCTGACCAGCGCCCCACAAAGGCCACAAGTCTCCATTTTCCGCACTATCCTTGCAGTTTTGCTCGCCGTCACCTCGCTCACTCTCGCCGGTTTCGGTCTCTACCAAGCCTACGAATATTTCTCGCCTCTCCTTGACAAGAGCCCCTTTGACAGGAACCCTTTCAACAAGAATCGCTCTGATAAACATCTCCTTGAGAAATAGCCGACCGCCTAAAAACAGCCACAATCCATCATAATCAGTTATAATAACCTCATGAGCCGCCAAATTATCCTCGATATCTGCCAAGGAGAGGGAATTAATGTGAAGGTTCTTTCTCGAGGCTGGCTTTTTCGTCTCGAGAAGGATGGTAAAATTCGCTACATGTTTAAGAATTGCCTCCCGCTCAACTCTCAATCCTCTAGCGCTATCGCCGCCGATAAGTTCGCTACTTTTGAAGTTTTGCGCGCCGCCGGCATTCCGATTATCGATCACTCTATTCTCTATCCCCTCGACAATCATCGCGAGTTTGCCAATGGCTGCAACACTCCGGCCTACCTCGAGAGATATTTCGAAGAACATCAGAGCGATATTGTCTTGAAACCAAATCACGGCCTCGGTGGCCAGGGAATCACTCACATCACTTCCGCCGACCAATTTCCCGCCGCCCTCGAAGCCGCCTTCGCTTATTCTGAATCCGCCAGCCTCTGTCCGTTCTACCATATCAGCCGCGAATATCGTATCGTCATGCTTGATGGCGAAGCTCGCCTCGTCTACGGCAAAGAGCGCAGCACCGACTGGCGCTTCAATCTTCAAAACGGCGCCGTTTCTATCGACGTCACCGACCCTACCCTCCGCGCTAAGCTCGTCATGCTCGCTAAAAAGGTTGTCCAAGAACTTAATCTTCGGTTTTGTAGCGTCGATGTTATCGAGCTCGACTCATCCCATCATCATGCCTCCTCGTCCGACCAACCAGAGTTGCTAACCATTGAAGTCAACAGTACGGTCTCAACTTCGCATTATCTCGAGCAGCATCCAGACCGGGCCAGCTTGGTCCGAGATATTTACCGAGACGTCATCCGTAAAATCTTCACCTAGCTCGCAATCTATGCTATAATGACGAGCAGCGAACGAAAAAACATGCTAGCATGTTTTTCTGAGCGCGAGGAAATTACAGTATAAGTCGAAGACTTATGCTATAATGAAGACATGGCACTGTGGCGGAGTGGTTACGCAGCGGTCTGCAAAACCGCGTACACCGGTTCAATTCCGGTCGGTGCCTCCAATTAGAACAAATAACTCCCGTAGGGAGTTTGTTTGTTGTTGAATAGCCAGAAAGACGACTTAGCGAGACTCATCATAGCGGCGCTTCCTGAAAAATCTTTCCATAAAACGCCGCCCGTAGCAATTTTATCGCAACTTCACCACCCCGCTGAAATGATATTTTTCGCCAGTTTTCTTAAACTGATACTGATAACGATTCAAAAGCGCTCGGTTCTTCGCCAAATCTTCTTTTTCCGCATTCATCACCACCGGCTTAAACAAGTTATCAAAGCTATAAAAACTCGCCTCTTCCGCGTCATAAATCGCCGCCGTCGTCAGAACATAGAGCACGCTCCCCTCCTCATACATTTCGTCAATTTCTTCAACGATTTCTCGCTCACTACTCATAGCGCAGTCGCTATTTTCAGTCATGAAACTGTCATTTTCCCGGGAATAAGTAAACTTCTTACAGCCGTGCGTGAAGCCAACTTTCTCGAAGTACTCTGTCGTTCCGAACATTCCTTCAAACGCCGTCCTGAGATCCGCCGCCGCAACACTCGCGCTCGCACCTGCCGCTGTCGAGCTTTCCGCCGTCGGCATCACTTTATTGTAGGCCATTCCTAGCAAATACGCCGGCTTAATCTCGCTCACCTTCCGGTCATCGCCGTATAAATAATACGCCTCAACGCTGTCCGCATCCAGCCCTAGCTGCAAGTCCTCAAACAAATAACCATAGTTATTCACATACCAACGCGTGTCTTTGACGACTTCTTCCGGTTCTTCGACTTTCTGATCAGGTTGCTCGGTTGAAGAAACCACATCGCGCGGCCCCATCCAGTCAAAATACTTTACATCATACAAACACCACCCAAAATATCCGACCGCCGCCGCTAAAATCAAGATTATCAAATCTCTTACAATCACCCCAACCCTTCGCCGCCGATTCGCTGCCTTCAGTTGCTTCTTGACAATCGTCGCATATTCCCGTCGAATACTCTCCGAAAGCGTGGTTTGCAGCTCATTCTTACAATTCTCAATCTGTTCGCGCACCGCCGCCTGGAACTCCTCCTGCGAAAACTCCTCGCGCATTACGTCGTCAGCCTTCTCGCCGGCGTCAGCAACCGCCGTCGCAGCCTTTGCTGAAACCTTTGTGCTTTTTGACATTGTTTTGCGCGTCTTGCGAGGTTTCTTCTCCGGTTCCTCTGCTTTTGTCGTAGCCGACTCGGCAGCCTCAGCTGCGCTAGCCTCGCTCGAAGTCACAGTCACCTCCGCGCTCTCAGCTTCTACGCTCTCTACTTTTTTCTCAGTATCTTTCTTTGCCCGGCCCTTTTTAGCGTCAGCACTTTTAGTGTCTTTAACCTGGCTAGCATCATTAACGCTAGCGTCGACGCTCTCTTTAGCATTCTCTGCCATACATTACCTCTCTTTTGATACCCCTATTATAGCACGAAAATTTATTGCGCAAGCATTTTCCGCCAAAAAGTATCAAATAATTGACAAAGCTTTCTAAAACGCTTATACTTATTTCAGAAAAACTTAAATAATTCGGCGCAAAAGTCCTTAAAACTTGCCGGTCAAAAGGAAACTAAAATGCCAACCAAAACTGCGAAAACTACCAAGAAGACCACCAGAACCGCCGCTGCGAAAGCCGCTCCAGCTCCGCGCGCGATCGAAGTCGCCATCCCCGACAGCTACGCCCCGATTTCCATGTGGGGCTACTTCGCCTACACCTTCCTCTTCGCGATCCCAGTCATCGGCTGGATTTTCTGTATCTGCTTCGCTTTCATGGCAAGCAATCACAACCTTCGCAACTTCGCTCGCTCTCAATTTTGCTGGCTGATTATCTACGTCTTCGTCCTCTGTCTCCTCGCCGGCCTCGGCGTCCTCCAGTCTCTTTTCCAGAGCCTGATTAACCTCTAGACAAACCCTCCTCCCCGTCCTATAATATATACATAACCTAAGGAGATTTATGGTAATTGCTCTAATTATTATCCTCGTCATCGTCGTCCTGTTGGTCGCGGTGGTCTGGGGAACTTACAACAGCCTCGTTAAGCTCAATGAGCGCGTCAACGAAGCCTGGTCCGACATCACGGTCCAGCTCAAATATCGTGCCGACCTCATCCCGAATGTCGTCGAAACCGTCAAAGGCTACGCCAAGCATGAAAAATCCGCTTTTGAAGACGTCACAAAAGCTCGCTCTGCCGTCATGAGTGCAAACACCGTGAAGGGAACCGCCGAAGCCGAACGTTCGCTCGAAGGCGCCCTTTCGAAGATTTTCGCCATCGCCGAAGCTTATCCTGAGCTTAAGGCTAACACTAACTTCCAACAGCTCCAGCTCCAGCTTCAGGACGTTGAAGATAAAATCCAGGCTGCTCGCCGCTTCTACAACGCCGGCGCGAAGGAGCTTAACACGAAGATTAAACTTTTTCCGTCCAATATCATCAACAACATGATTGGCCACTTCAAAGAACGCGAATACTACGAAGTCGCGGACGAAGAAAAAGCCCAAATCCAGAACGCTCCGCAAGTTAAATTCGACTAAATAGGGAAGTATAACGGGTGATATTATATAACAAGGAAACCGAGCGAAGAAAAATCAAAGATATTTCTTCCGAGGTGACGCAGTCATTACTTAACTTGAAGAGTTAAGATAACGAGTGTTATAATATCACCCTTACCGGAGAAACATAGTGTATAAACAAATTGCCGCCAACAAACGTAATACTGTTTTGATTATGTTTTTCTTTGTTTTGGTTATTGCTGCTGTCGGCTGGGCAGTCGCTTTTTTCGCGAAAGATTGGATGGTTGCCATCTGGATCTTAGCAGTCGCTATTATTTACGCGGTGGTTCAATACTTTGCCTCCGCCAGCCTCGCTGTCGCCATGACCGGCGCCCGCGAAATTAAGAAAAAAGACAATCCCCGTCTTTATAATACCGTCGAGAACTTATCTATCGCCACCGGCCTCCCAATGCCGAAAGTTTATATCATCGACGACCCCGCGCCTAACGCCTTTGCGACCGGCCGCGACCCCGAGCATGCTATCGTTGCCGCGACAACTGGTCTTCTCGACATCATGGATAACAAGGAGCTAAATGCCGTCATGGCGCACGAAATGTCTCACGTCAAGAACTACGACATCCGTGTCTCTATGATTACTTTTGGTCTCGTTTGTATCGTCGGCTATATCGCCGACCTCGGTATTCGCATGATGCTTTATACGAACCGCCACGACAGCGACGATAATAGCCCGGTCGGCCTAATCGTTATGCTTCTCGTCTCGATTATCGCCCCCGTCGCCGCCAGCCTTGCTCAGCTCGCGGTCTCTCGTGAGCGCGAATACCTCGCCGACGCTAGCGCCGCTCATATCACGCGCTACCCCGAAGGCATGATTTCCGCCCTCAAGAAGCTCGACACTCATGCTCAGCCTATGCATCGTCAGAACCCCGCCACCGAAGCTCTCTTCATCGCGAACCCGTTGAAAAAAGGCGCGATCAAGAACCTCTTTAGCACTCACCCGTCTATCGAAAAGCGCATCGAAAGGCTCGAACATGGCAAAAACAAGTTCTAAAACTTCCAGAGAGGCAACTTCCCCGAAAACATCCACCTCCGCCAAGTCCCCAGAACCCACCAAGCCCGCGAGTTCCGCAAAGGCGAAGTCCGCGAAAAATCTCCCTCGCCCTTTGCGCAAACTCAGCCGCAGTTTCAAAAAACTCCAAGCCAAAATCCAATCTAAGCGCGCCGGACACGTCCATCTTCATAAAACCTTCAAACGTTCCTATCGCGAGGATTATCAGCGCAAAACCGAAACCCCCGGCTTGCTTTCTCATGCCATGACAACTTTCCAGCTCATCTTCAAGCATTGGAAAACTTTCTTCGCTCTCATCGCCATCATGACCGTCGCCTACATTGTTCTCGTCGGCCTCCTCAGCGAAGACCTCTATCAGCAATTCCAGACCAGCATTGACGAGACCAGCGCTGGCCTCGCTCAGGGGCAAATCGGCAACTTCGCCAAAGCTGGCCTCCTCCTCATCTCGACGATCACGACCGGCGGCCTCGATACCGGCATGGGCGAAGTCCAGACCGTCTTCATGATTGCGCTCTTCCTGATTATGTGGCTCGTCACGATCTATCTTCTCCGGCATTTCCTCGCCGGCGGTAAGCCGAAACTCCGCGACGCTCTCTACAACGCCCTCGGCCCGTTCATCTCAACCTTGCTCGTTTTTGTCGTCATCTTCATCCAAGCCATCCCGCTCATGCTCGTCGCTATCACCTATTCCGCTGCCATCATGACCGACTTTCTCTCGACGCCATTCTATGCTCTGGTCTATTTTATCTTCGCCGCGCTGATGGTTCTGCTCTCGGTCTATCTCCTCTCCAGCTCGCTCGTCGCTCTCGTTGCCGTCACTGCTCCCGGCGTCTACCCAATGGTTGCGCTCATGAACGCCTCCGATCTCATGGCTGGTCGCCGCACCCGCCTCATCCTGCGCCTCCTTTATCTGCTTTTTGTCGTCGCCATCATTTATCTCGTTGCCATGCTCCCGATTATTCTCATCGACCTCTGGCTCAAGAGTATCTGGACTTGGCTCGCCGGCTGGCCAATCGTCCCGCTCGCTCTCCTTATCGTCACTTGTTTCGTCTTCATCTATGCCACAACCTACCTCTATCGCTACTACCGCTGGCTCCTCGACTACAAAGAGCAATAATATTATAATAAGTCCATAGGATTAAACCCCTACGGGAACCAGCACTAAGCCCCGAATATTCATTCCGGCGCGGCCGCATTCTCAATCTGGAGATCGTGAAGCCTCCTCGAGCTATCACCTAGCAACAGGCTAGTACTCGTATTGACCATGGTCGATATTGCAACAAAAATGGCTTCTCGCTCGGCTTGTTTTTCTATGTCACCTGAGGGGCGGCAACGTCAATCAGGATACCAGCAACCTGTTCAACAACGCCGGCAACAACGGCATCTATTGGTCGTCTACTCCGTACTCTAATGGTACCAGTGCCTATCGCCTCAACTTCAACGGTACCAGCAATATCAATCCGTCCGACAACAACGATCGGCAGCGCGGCTACTCCGTTCGCTGCCCTTATTGTGCCCGATCTCCAATTTTAGAGTTAAGCCACTTTTTCTTCAAAAATCCAGACTTGCCAAAAGCGCAATCCTCCGCTACAATAAAAGTGTCGAAATCTATCATTAAATAGCTAACTGTTTTTGCTATTAGTACATCGTTTATTTAGGAAATCCATTTTGTGAAAAACTTGCATCGGAAACGGTGCCGCAGGTCAGTGTGTACGTTTTTCTGCAAAATGGAGAATAGTTAGCATTGATAGGTTTCGACGCCCTTGCGGCGCCGTTTTTGTTGGAAAGGAATTCGGCTCGCCTGGGTGTCGTAAACCTAAAAGGAGGGCCGTGATGCTAAAACGCCATAATATAAACTCTAACTCCCCGCGAGAAAAATTATACTCCGCGTCTGGAAAAACATACTCCAGAAAAATATCATGTTTTTCTCTCGCTGGAGTATGCTGTAAACTTTCTGGAGCATGTTTACTCCTTCTAGCCTTCCTTCTCATTAATCCTACAATAACTTCCGTTAGCGCTCTAGAGACTGAGGAAGCGCCCGACGGTGCAAACCATGACGATCAAATCATGCCTACAGCTAATACTTCCGATATTTCCATCTCTTTCTCGCCAACTTCTGGCTCAGCGAGCTTGACGCCGACCAATTCTGCTGGTCAGTCGGCACAAATCAACGTTCTTG
>OOIH01000798.1_pt1 | contig 113846 bp, 139 predicted proteins | sample 1691801 | NCBI WGS metagenome assembly OOIH01 (sample SAMEA1061690, study PRJEB22710) | metagenome
TGCCCTTGCCTTTCACCCTACACCGCAAAGGGGCAACCCCCTTTTGCCCAAACGTGGGCGGCGGGGTGCCTTTGCGGGGCCGTGGTGACAGGGCAAGCCTTCCCAAAGAGGGAAAAAAAGAAAAGGGCCGGGGCTTAATTGCCCCGGCCCGTGTTGGGTGGTGGTCTTTACTTTGCGGCGGGGACAAGCCCCACGGCGGCGGCCTTTTTCTGTACCTTATGTAAGGCGTTTTGAACGGCCTGTTTTGTCACGCCTAAATATGTCGCAACCGCCTTTTCACCATATCCACGCAAACGCAATTCAACAATGCACCGTTGGTTGGTGGTCAATTCCAGACGGTCAAGAAGGGCTTGTAAGTCGTCCACCGTTTCCCGGTCAACGGTCACGACTTCGGCGGGCCGCTTTTCCGTGGGCTGTCCGGGAATGTAGTCACCGGGGCGGCGGGCGGCGGCTGTCTCTTGTCCGTCAATCCGGGCGGCCTTGCCCAAACGGAAATAAACGGTATCGAGCGTTTCCGGGTCTTGTCCGTCAATGTAGATATGCCCATTTGCGGGGTCTGTTTTGACTGCTCTACTTTGCTCAATAGAACGGCGGACGGCTCTATAAACTTCCTGAATGGGGTTTGTTTCTTCTTCCCGATATGCGGCGCTGTCCGTGGTCTTGATATACACCTTACGAGCAAGGCGGCGGACGGTGTATGGGCGTTCTGTCCACCCTTCCCCGGCGTTAGCGTGGGCGGCGGCCTGTTCCAGAAGAGCGGCGGCGCAATCATGGACAAGGTCTTGACCGTCGGAAATGGTATCTTCCAGAAGTTCATCAAGCCCCACGGCGGCGGCCTTGTCCACCTTTTCGGTATTGGCGTCCCCATTGGCGTTAAACTTCACCGCATAAGCGGCGGCGGCGGCGTTGGCGGTGTTGTCCAAAAGGGCCTTATCATGGGCAACCCCCCGCCGCAAAGATACAAGGGCCGGGGAAAGTCCGCTATTGCTCACGCTGTCCCGGCCTTGCGCCGCCTTGCGTTGGGGGTCAATAACTTTCCGCAAACAAGCGAACACAATAGAGCGGGAAAGGGCGTAAAGTTCGGCGGCGTAGTCCCCGGCGGCGTATGCCTTCTCAAAATCAGAGAGAAGGACGTGAAAAGTGGTTTTGCGGGTCTTTGCGTTGGGGGTCTTGTTGGTGGTCTGTTTTTTCATGGTGTTTCCTTCCTTTCCGTTGGCGGCGTAGTGTTTTGTGGTTTGGGTTTGTGGTGGTGAAGGGGCGGCCGCCTTGCGCCCCCTTCACCGATAGTATAAGCCCGGGGAAATACATTGTCAAGATAATTTTTCAATTTCTTCCCCATGTCCATCACCGCAAAGGGGCAACCCCCGCCGCCGTGGTGGTGTTGGGTGGTGGTGACGTTTGCCCAACGTTGCAATTTATCACTATGCCACATAGGGGGGGGTGGTTATGGTATTTTTGCGGCCCTGTTCACAGCAAACCAGATGTAGTCACTTTTTCTCCCACACACTCCCCAAAATTCCATCGTCTTTCTCCCGCTCGTCCGTTGGCGTGTAGGGGAAGCAAAGTCTCCAGAGGAGTATCGCAGGTTAAGCCATTTACGTGCTGCTGTTCTCACCAGAATGGAGGATCACAACAAAGGAAATGGCTTAACAACGCAACATCAACTTTGACTGATTTTTCTTCTGAAAATGCTTGAAAATATTATTTAATTATCTTGACTTTGTAAGCTTTCTATGATATAATACAGCTATATCGAAGATAACTAAATAGTTCATATTGAGTGTCACAGATACTCACCAGTTGAAGTAAAAGGAGTTAGAGCTATGAGCAGCATCATTCAGTTTCCACTGCCACAAGAGAATACCATCGACCTACACGCCGTTCAGTCCAGCGCTCGAAAGCTGAAGGCTGGTCTCATCTCCCCAGCCATTGAAGATACCACCTGCGAGTTGGCCAGTGAACACACCTCTGAACCCATTAAGAGTATGGACGATATCATCCGTGTGTCACAGTACCTCATCGAGAACAAAAGGTACAGGGACAACATGCTCTTCATCGTTGGTATCAACTTCGGTCTTCGCGTCAGCGATCTGCGTTTGCTCAGGTTCTCCCATATCATCAACGAACAGTTCGCCTTCAAAGACAGCTTTGCTATTCTGGAGAAGAAAACCAAGAACACCAGAAAGCATAAGAAGAACCGGTATATCACCATCAATACCGCCGTTGTCGAAGCTGTCACCCTGTACCTTGAGAATACACCCAACGTGAGGTTGAGCGATTACATGTTCCGGTCTGAGAGCAACCACGGTTCTTCCTCGAACCAACCTCTCCACCGCAACACCATCGATAATATCATGAAGGGTATTGCCGACGACCTCGGCCTTGGCAATAAGATGTCCACTCACTCTTTGAGAAAAACATTTGCCTATCACCAGATGGTTATGTCTGGCAACGATCCGCGCAAACTGCTTCTTCTCCAAAAGATGTTTGGTCACTCCACCGCTGCTCAGACACTGGACTATATCGGTATCACCGGCGAGGAGATCGACGAAGCATACCGTAACCTCAACCTGGGAAGCACTACCTGCAACTACCTTGTGGATAGTTCTCTTCTGGAGAGTACGGAACAGTCTGCCGGTTAAGCCAGACGGAGCGCACCTTGACAACTGAATATCATATATGAGCATCTCAATTATGGTCGCTTTGTCTGTCCCCATCGTTTCACTGATGGCAGACAAGGTTGATTTTATCGCCGGCTTTTGCCGGCTGATTTATCCGATCCAAGATCAGAATACGAAAGCGGGGGTAAAACAGGGCTCAAAATACGGGCAAAAAAAAGTGGCCTTGGTACACTCGGAGTGTACCATTTCAAAAATTAGCCCTTCTGCCACAATGGTTTCAAGCCCTCGACTTATTAAATATAATAAGAAAAAACAAAGCAGACGATCATAACGTGAAAACCAAGCTATAAAGACCATGTATGGAAACGCTGACGCGCGGAAAATTAGTGTACCAAAAAATCTCAGCGCTCTTCAAAAGAACAAAAGTGCCAAAAGACGCCCAAAGTGCCACCATTTACTGTTCTTACTGGTGAGAATTGAAACAAGATCGGAGGTGATCCTCCCCAGATGGAACAAAAAAGAAAGAAAATCATGATTGTGGACGCCCGGATGGGACGGGGAAAATCCTCTGCCGCCATCCAATATATGAACCGATATAAGGGAAGCAAGTGCTTTTTGTACATCACTCCATATCTGACGGAAGTTGATCGAGTGTGTGAGAAGTGTGACTTTGAGGAACCGGATTGTGATTACACAAGTAAATCCAATCGACTCAAGGCACTGATGAAGAAGCGGTGCAACATCGCCTCCACACATTCCCTCTTTTCCATTATGGATGAGGAAGCACTATCTCTGGCGAGAGAACAGGGATACAACCTTATTGTGGACGAAAGTCTCTCCGTGATACAGGGCGTCCCCGTATCGCCGAAGGACAAGCAAATCATAATGACCAACCTTGCCTCTGTTGACGATGCCGGAAGAGTCCATTGGAACGAGGCCGACTACGAAGGCAAGTTTGACGGATATAAGGCTATGGCGGATGCGGGAACGCTGTACCACTGCGGTGAAACGATGTATGAGGTCATGAGCCCGGACAGGTTTGAGGTATTTGACGAGATCTATATCCTGACCTATCTGTTTGACGGGCAGCTCCAGAAAGCCTACTTTGACTTTTTCGGGTTTGAGTACGACATCATTGGCGTGGAGCAGAATGAAGCGGGGTATTTCTTCTCTGGCAAGCCGGACGCTCCTCCCAATGTAGACTACTCTGAGCTTATCCACATCGTTGGCATGGACGATGGAGCTGACGCCAGGATGAACGCCGTAGGCAATGGAAGAACGGCTCTGTCAGCTTCGTGGTTCAAGCAGAGAAGCCGCAACAGCGAAGACATAAAAAACCTGCGTGGACATATGAGAAATTTTTTTGAGCGAAAGGCCAAGAGCTCTGCGGCCCGACGGCTGTGGACAACGTTCAAGGATGCTCGGGAATGGATGTACGGCCCCAAGAACCGATACGCCTCCAGCTTCCTATCCCTGAATGCCAGGGCGACAAACGCATATAAGGACGCCGACTGCGTCGCCTATCTGGTCAACCGCTTTGTTGACCCGAACATCGCCAAGTTCTTCGCCGAGAAGGATATCGTGATCGACCCGGAGAAGTTCGCGCTTTCGGAAATGCTCCAGTTTATCTGGAGAAGCGCCATTCGTGAGAACAAGCCGATCAACCTATACATACCAAGCATGAGGATGCGCTCCCTCCTGTTGGAGTGGATCGAGCAAACAAGCAACGGAGGTAATACATAAGTGAGAAAGAAACATGGCTACCCTGCTCCAGATGGCTTTGAGCAGGATAAGGAAATACTACTATCATACGATTCAAGTGAAGAGGAGACCGAGCGGTTTATCGAGGAGATGCGCTTTGCGTTCCGCAAAGCATGGTTTGAATACATAGAAGAGTTCGAGTCTTGACACACTATCAAGTTAATTAAATAGTGAGGTGAGCCAATGGCAAAACAGTTAGCGTGTCAGAGGTATATCTACAAGATCCGCAGCAGCCGTTTGCGGAAGGCGAAATGGAATCTCACTCTCCCCCTCTCTGAGGCGCGAAGGAACGACGAGCTGATCTCCCTGGCCGATAGCCAGGTGCTTCGTTGGTTGGATGAACTGAACGGCATCAAAGATGCAGACAGTCAAGCAAGAGAGCTGAAGGCAGAGATCCGTCGTGTCCGCAAGGAAAGCAACAGTCTGCAAAACAGACGTAAGTTGCGTAAGCTCTACGAGCAGCTCGATGCCCTCCAGTTCAAGCCGGACTATTTGTGCGTCATCATGGACAAAGAGAAGGATTATATCCGGGCCTGCCGTGGGTTCAAGATCAACGGCGTCAAGTATCATCGGCTTCTGGGAACGAACGGCGGCGTAAAGAACTCCACCATCGTCTTTGTCAGTGACCGGCATTCTGCGGAGCTTCGCCGCCGCATCGATAACGGGCGGAACCCGGAGATGGAGCTGGTGGCTGCAAAGTTGGAGGCATACAAGGCGCTCACTTGCAGCGCATCGAACCCCGTCTCCATGCCACACGGTATTCTGGTCGTGCCGGATTGCGAGACTGAGTTTATCTCAGATATCGTCTATTTGAATGACGAGGGCGATGGCGAGCCGGTCATGGAGGAGCGGAAGGGCGTGCCTGTCCAGCTTGATGAGTCGGATGGGTACGGCATCATGCTCCCCTCTCTGGCGGACAGGTGGGCGAAGGAGCTTGGGCTCGACTACCGGCCCAGCGGCGTGAACACCCGGTTTGCCTGGGAGAAGGGTATGGTCTTCTGCTTCGACTTTCTGGAGTTCGCCGAACAAGTGGCCAAGAGCTACATCGTCAAGGACGCTTGGGGAAATGAAAAAGATATCCGGGATGTGGAGTTGATCCTCACCACATCCATGGTCAAGCTGTGGGACAGTTATCCGAGTTGCGAGGAGTATGTCCGGAATTGCATGGAGAACAAATATTCCTTCGGTGTTGCCAAGGTCTGCCCCAAGGCTTTGGAGTCCGAGCGCAATCTCAATTACCAGTTCATCCAGAGCTATGACTTGAGCGACGAGGATATCGACAGGTTGATTGCCCCGACGATGAACGAGATCCGAGATGTGCTTAGCGACGACTGGCGAAAGACCATACTGTTTCTGAAGGGCGCAGGGCTGAATGAAAACAATGTGTGCCGCATCGACAACGATTACGCCAAAGCCATCATGATAGACCAGCGTATGATAGACGACCCGTTTGTGCAGAGCGAGCTGTTCTCTCTTATCAAGACGCGGATCAACGAGGCGAAGGTTGGGGTGGTTAAAGTACACGGAAACTACTCCATCGTATCCGGCGACCCTTATTCCCTATGCCAAAGCATTTTTGGCATGGAGGTTACGGGCATCCTCAAGGCCGGTGAGATCTATAACGGCTACTGGGTCGATACGGCCTCCCGGCGTCTCGCCTGCTTCCGGGCTCCCATGACCTGTCACAACAACGTGCGTGCGGTCATGGTGAACGACAGCGATGAGGCCAGACACTGGTACCGGAACATGGTGGCCTGCACCGTCTTCAACTCTTGGGATACGGCGGCTCACGCCCTGAATGGCATGGACAAGGACGGAGACCTGGTTCTGCTCACAGACAACCAAGTGTTGGTAAACAAGCTCCGCCCCCTTCCCGCTTTGATGTGTGTTCAGAGGAAGGCCAAGAAGCGGATCGTTACAGAGGAGGACGCTATCCGGGCGAATATCAACAGCTTCGGAGATGATATTGGGAAGATCACCAACCGAATCACGGCGATGTTTGAGGTGCAGTCAAAGTTCAAGCCCGGGAGCCCAGAGTATGAGGAGCTTGACTACCGCATCAAATGCGGTCAACTTTTTCAGCAGAACGCCATCGATAAGGCCAAGGGTATTATTGCCAAGCCGATGCCACGTTCTTGGCACGACAGGCATTACGCACTTGCCATTGAGGACGTGGAGAAGCGAAAGCTGTACCTTTCCATTTTGGCCGATAAGAAGCCGTACTTTATGCGGTATATCTACCCAGACCTTGCGAAGCAGTATAACACATACATAAAGAACACCAACAAGAAGGCCAAGCGGCAGTTCCAGATGACCATCGACGAGCTGCTTGAGCTTGACCACATGAAGTTGGACGACGAGCAGGCGGAGTTCATCCACTATTACACCAAGTGTATGCCTGTGGGCGTGGGCGACTGTGTGACCAACCGCATCTGCAAACGGTTCGAGGCCGCGTTTGACGGCTATGTGGGTAAGCACAACTCCACGACGGGGTTTGACTACACCATCATGAAAAGCGGTGCAGAGTATACCCAAACCCAGTACAGCACCATCCTGCGGCTCTATGAGGATTACACGAAGCGGCTTCACAGTTACGCCGTGTACGCCGCCAGAGAGCGTGTGGACGCCGATGAGGTCTTGTCCCATATCAGTATGATGAAGCATGAGTTTTCGGAGTCGTGTGGACAGGTATGCTCCAACTCCACCACGCTGTGCGACATCATGCTCGATATATGCTACAAGAGGAGCTCCAGCAAACGCTTTGTGTGGAGTATATGCCACAACGAGATCATAGACAATCTGCTCCGAAACACGGGCGGGGTGATCCACTTCCCTGTTCTGGCGCAGGACGGGGACATCGAGTTCTGCGGAAACCGTTTCGTGCTTTGTGAGAAAGAGATCGGAGGAAACGAATGGGCATCGTCTTAAATGAACGTGAGTGGGTAGAGGCTGCCATCGCATCCAGGCAGCTTGGTAAGACACCGGCGGAAACGCTCTCCAAGCTGGCGAGGTATTACTACCATGCGGAAGGGTATAAAAAATCGGATGTGCGAAAGAAGCTGGAGGAGTTCATGCTCCAGTGCGACCCCCACATCGTTCTGGTCAAGTGGTCGGATCTGCTGGACAGTATCGTGCGGAACGTGAACAAGTATCCACTGATCGAGATAGACGGTATTGATATCACGGAGGCGGAGCTGGAGGTCATCGCCTCGCTGAGTGGGGCACTTACCCAGCGCCTGGCTTTTACGCTTTTGTGCATTGCAAAGTATTGGAACACCGCCAACCCCGGAAACCGAAGCTGGGTCAATACGCCGGACAAGGATATCATGCGTATGGCCAACATCGGAACCTCTATCAAACGGCAGAGCGATATGTTCCACACCCTGAGACAGGCTGGGCTGCTGCGCTTCAGTAAGAAAGTTGATAGCCTGAACACACAGGTGCGGTTTATCAAGCCGAATAGCCCGGTGAAACTCCACATCAGCGACTTCCGCAATCTGGGCAACCAGTACATGATGTATTGCGGCGGGGCATATATGCAGTGCGTCCAGTGCGGGTTGACGGTCAAGAGGCGTGGAAACGCGCAGAAATATTGCCCGGACTGCGCTGCTGAAATATATCTGAAACAGACGGTGGAATCAACCATGCGGCATAGGGCAGCCAAAGCAAATAACCTCAAAACTGAAAGTGATTGAAAACTGAAATCACCGCTATCCATTGGCACACAATGGATAGCGGGGAGCGTTATGCAGTCTCTTACTTGAATACAATTATACGTTTTTCTTTTTTTATTGTATTCAAAAAAAATCAAAAAATTTTTGTAGAAAAGGATGATAAAACTTGATTTCCATTTCAAAGGAAGAGAAAAAGGCGGTTCGGGAGAAGTTCCCAAGGGTTCACATCGTGCGGACGATGAAGCAGTGCTCAAAGCGGCATAGGTACTACATGGAGGAAGCTCCGGGTGCAATGAAGCTGATTCGTCAGATGCGTGGGATCGAGGAGCCGTCACGAAAAAGGGGGGCGTGATCGAGTGGATCTTTCGCAAAAACCAGGAGAGAGCAATGTTGACTTTCACCGGCGGCTTGTCTACGGCAAGCTGGTAGACAAAACTCTTTCGGACGTTGACTATTCCGAACTTGCCAACGCACTGTACGGGAAGGAATATGCGTCTGACGTTGCGAGGCGGATGGTATACGGCAGCAGATATACGCTGGACGCGCTTACATCCGATATTGAGAGCGGTATACAGGATAAGGATATTCTGGCAACTCTTGAAGAGAAACGACTCGACCTGCAAAAAGAGCGGCAGAGGTTTTACGATCAGCGCCGTGAGTACAGCAAGCTGGTGACAAACACGGGTCGGGTAGAGCACCTGGAAGACCGGCTGGTCAAGGCGGCGGAGGAACTGAAGAATACCATTGGTACAGTTGAGTTTGAGAACTATGTTCCCTTCCCTACCGTTCATGGGAACGAGGCGATCCTCGTCTTGTGCGATTGGCATTACGGTATGACCGCCGACAATGCCTTCAATACATATAATACAGCTGTTTGCAGAGAGCGGGTACAGAAGGTGGTCAATAGTACCATCGAGCGTATCCGGCTCCACCAGTGCGACACGCTGCACATCGTTGTTCTGGGCGACCTGGTGCATGGCGCGATCCACACAAGCGCGAGGGTCGCTGCTGAAGAGCTGGTCTGTGAACAGCTGATGAACGTGTCAGAGATCCTTGCACAGGCAATCGAGCACATGAGCGGGTATGTCAGCGAGACAAAGGTGTATATGACATACGGCAACCATGGGAGGACAGTCCAGAAGAAGGACGACAACATCCATCGGGATAACATGGAGCGTATTATTCCGTGGTGGCTGCGCCAGAGGCTGAGCGACACCGAGAACGTTGAAGTTGTGACTGAGTTTGAAAACGAGTTCATGGTGTTTAACGTGTGCGGGTGTGGGTTCTGCGCCAGCCATGGAGACCTTGACTCGGTCAAGTCCTCTCCCCGTCTGCTGACCGTTTTGTTCCAGAAGAAGTACGGCGTGAACATCGACTACATTCTTTTGGCGGACAAGCACCACAGAGAGAGTTTTGAGGAGCTCGGCGTAAGCGCCGTGATCTGCGGCGCACTATGCGGCTCGGACGAGTACGCAAACAACAAGCGGCTTTATTCAACGCCGGAGCAGCTTCTTTTGATTGCAAAGGATGGCGTCGGTGTGGACGCTGAGTATCATATCCGGTGCGACAAATAAGCCAAACGCACGCCGCCCTGTGAAATACCGGGGCGGCTCAACATTCCTATTTAGCTTAATTGGCAGAGCGCGCGACTGTTAATCGCGAAGGTGTAAGTTCAACTCTTACAGTAGGAGCCAAAAAAATAAAAGAAGAAAGCGAGGTGGCAGTCATGCCAAGAAAAACGAGACAGAATGACATCACGAGCCACGAGCTTTTGAGTCAAATCAACAAGGGAAATATGAGGCTGAAGCAGGATTTCCTCGACTATCTGAGGTCTGTTCAACGGAGCCCAAAAACGATAGATGGGTACGACAATGACCTTGACATCATGCTGACATGGAACCATCAGTTCAACGGTGACAAGGATTTTATCAAAATCAGCAAGCGTGACTGGGCTTCGTTCCAAAACTGGCTTATCAATACGAACGGCAACTCTCCAGCTCGTGTGCGGAGGATTAAGTCCGCCGTATCTTCCATGAGCAACTATATTGCCAATATTCTTGACGACGAAGAGGAGTTTAAGGATTTCAGGCCATCTATCCGAAAGATCGAGAACCCGGCCATGCAGGAGGTCAGAAAGAAGACTGTGTGGGAGGACGACGACCTGGACAAGCTGCTTACCGCTCTGACAGAGCAGGGACAGTACAAGAAGGCATGTATGCTTGCACTTGCCATGTGCAGTGGGCGAAGGAAGTCGGAGTTGTGCCGGTTCCGTGTGGACGACTTCAAGGATGAGAACCTTGTGTGTGGGGGTGCTCTCTACAAGACAACTGAAAAGATGAAAACAAAGGGCTTTGGCCTTGGCAAGTATATTTATTGTTTTACGCTTGCCAAGCAGTTCAAGCCATATTTTGATGCCTGGATGAAGGAACGTGGGGACAAGGGTATTGAAAGCGAATGGCTCTTCCCTTCTGAGTTGGATCCTGGAGAGCAGATGAGCGAGACGACACTGAACAGCTGGGCGGTCACATTCAGCCGTATGACCGGCGAGGATTTCTATTGGCACAGTCTTCGGCATTATTTTACGACACACCTTGCAAAGGCGGGATTGCCGGACGGCGTGATACAGGAGATCGTCGGATGGGAGTCTGCCGACATGGTGAACGTTTACAAGGACATAAGTGCAGAGGAACAGATCGCTCAGTTCTTTGATGAGAACGGAGAGATACGCAGAGATGCGCAGAAGTCTATCGCGGATATTTGACAAAAGGACGGTGTAAAGGATGGAAGTCACCAAGAATGATTTGATCCGTCAGCTCACACAGAGGGGTTTTACCAAGGGTGCGGCTGCGGACATTATAGAGGAATTTACCTCTCTTATCTTAGAAAATCTCAGGAATGGCAATGCGGTATCTATCAGGAACTTCGGATGCTTTGATATTCAGGAGCGCAAGGCAAGAGCTTGCCCAAACCCAATCACGGGAGAGCGTATCAGCATTCCGGCACACTGGGTTCCCCGGTTTTACCCCGGTAACGGTATGCGGCGTGCCGTGAAGATATGGGAGGATAACGAGAAGAGGGGGCTTGCGTAATGGCAAACACCCCGAAGCGGCGCAAGCTGGAGCGGAAGCCGAACGACCCTGTGCAGTTTACAGGGACGCAGAAGTTTTACTGCGTCAGGTGCGGCACCGCTTACAGCAGGCAAAAGGGATATTTTCCTGTCAGTCACAGCCCGATGTACAGAGGCACCGGTTACCTGCCCATCTGCAACGAATGTGTGGAGGATATGTATGACCGCTACAAGGCACAGCTTGGCGGAGACAGGGAAGCCATGCGGAGAATGTGCATGAAGCTTGACCTATACTGGAATGACAGCATTTTCGATATGACGGAGCGCACCGCCGGGATCAACTCCAAGGTACGCAACTATATCGGGAAGACAAATATTGCGCGTTTTATCAACAAAAATTTTGACGACACCATTGATGAGAGCGGAGCAATCGTGTCTGTTCGCACACAGGACACCTTGCCGGAGTCTCCCGTGGAGGACACAGTCGAGCAGGAAGAGGAAGAGCCGGTGTCGGAGGAGATCGTCGCCCGTTGGGGCAGCGGTTATACAGCGAAAATGTATGCGGATCTTGAACAGCGTAGGCAATTTTGGCTGTCACAGTATCCGGAAGACCACGTCCTTGATGTCGCTGAGGAGGCGCTTATCCAGCAGATATGCGGCCTTGAGATCGATATCAAGAGAGACCGTGTGGCAGGCAAGCCTACAGATAAGAGCGTGAATACCCTGAACACACTGCTGGGGAGTGCCGGATTGAAGCCAAGCCAAAAGACGGACGAGGGCGACAGTGAGCTGGACAATATGCCATTTGGCGTAGGCGTGCGGCGCTATGAAAACACACGCCCGATCCCAGAGCCAGACCCGGAGCTTCGGGATGTGGATGGGATCGTACGATACATCTCCGTCTGGTTTCTCGGTCATCTCTGTAAGATGCTTGGCATCAAGAACACTTACTGCAAGCTGTATGAGGACGAGATGGAAAAGCTGCGGGTAAAGCTGCCGGAGTTCGAGGATGAGGAGGAGGACGATGAGTCCTTGTTCAATACTATATTCGGAGACCAGGCATGACGACCACAAGAATGGAGCGTGTACTGGAAAGCGTTGCGGTATGGTGCGGATATTACAGGTGTAATCCCCATCGCTTTGCCAAGGATTATCTGCATCTGGATCTGCATCTGTTTCAAAAGATCCTGCTTGTCATGATGAACACATGTACATCGTTTGTATTTGTGGCAAGCCGTGGTCTTGGCAAAACGTTTTTGAGCGCCATCTTCTGCTGCATTCGATGTATCCTCTACCCGGGAACGAAGATCTGCATCGCCTCTGGCACCAGAGGCCAGGGCATCAACGTCCTGGAAAAGATCATGACGGAGCTGAAGCCGAACTCTCCCGAGCTTTGCAATGAGATAGACGAAAAACAGAGCAAGATCAATGGAACAAACGCGCAAATCGTATTTAAGAATGGCTCTTTTATCAAGGTCGTTACCGCAAGTGATACCGCGAGAGGCAACCGCGCGAACATTTTGCTTATCGACGAGTACCGCATGGTTCCCAAGGATATCATCGATACGATTCTGAGAAAGTTCCTGACAAACCCGAGACAGCCGAAGTATCTGAATAAGCCTGAATATAAGCATTTGAAGGAACGGAATAAAACTCTCTACCTCTCCTCTGCTTATTTCAAGGATCACTGGTCATATACCAAGGCGCTCGACAACTGCAAGTTTATGCTGGACGAGAAACGCAAGGATTTCGTGTGCGGCTTCCCGTATCAGCTGGCAATCAAAGAAGGCCTCTTGCTGGAGGAGGACGTTGCGGATCAGATGTCCGAGTCTGATTTCAGTGAAGTCAAGTGGTCAATGGAAATGGACGCTATGTTCTTCGGGGACTCCGAAGGGTCATTCTTTGACTTTGACTCCATCTCCAAGAACAGGCGCATCAAATTCCCGATGCTGCCGGATAGGCTGGCCGAGAAGCTGGGAAACACACCAAAGGTGCGTATCCCGCCAAAGCAAAACGGTGAGGTGCGGATCCTATCTGCCGATATCGCTTTGATGTCGAGCAAGAAGAACAACAATGACGCATCCGCTCTATTCATCAATCAGCTCCTTCCGAACAGGGTGGGCCGGTTTTCCAGCAATATCGTCTATTGCGATGTGGCGGAAGGGCTGCACACGGAAGACCAGGCGCTTATGATACGCAGGCTCTATGAGGAGTTCAAGTGCGACTATATCGTGCTTGACTGTGCAGGCATTGGTTTGGGCGTCTACGATGCTCTTGTCCGCGACATCACAGACCCGGATACCGGGGAGATCTACCCGGCCATCTCCTGCTGTAACAACCAAGAGATGGCCGACAGGTGTACAACGCAAAACGCGGACAGGGTGATATGGGCAATCAAGGCGAACCCAAATCTGAACTCCGAATGCGCCGTGCTGCTGCGGGAAGGATTCCGAAGCGGTAAAGTGCGGCTGCTGACCAACGAGTATGACGGCGAGACGCTGCTGGGCGAGATCAAGGGGTATGCCTCTCTCTCGCCGCAGGAACGGCTCGACCTGCGTATGCCTTACATCAATACAACGCTGCTCATCAACGAGCTTGTGAAGCTGCAACACGAAGAGTCGAATGGCAAAGTGAAGATCCACGAAAAAAGCGGTATGAGAAAAGACCGATATTCCAGCCTGAGCTACAACTATTATGTGGCCACACAGTTGGAGAGCAAAATCAGCAGACGCAGCAACAGCGACATCGACACGAGTGAGATTTTTGTGTTTAAGCCGCCGAAGGTAGCGTCACTATTTCGATAAGAAGGAGGTGGATACAGATTGCCGAATGAAAAAAAGAAGATCCCCAGTAAGTCTGTAGGAACGCGATACGGTGAGCAGAGCGATACGTTCAGCAAGGTGGACACTGCTTCCATGATGAATATCCCACAAAACTTCGCAACCCTTAACAAGCTGAGGACGAGGAACCTGAACGGGACATATTCCACCCCCACCTTTACACGGTACACGAAGGACAACATCAACACATACCTTCAGAATCCGTACAGATATGAGAAGCAACTCCGGGCTGCGGTAACTTACATCTACGGTTCCAGTTCGCATTTTCGCAGGCTAATCCAATATTTCGTAGGGCTTTCTGACCTTGCATATGTGGTGTCTCCCATGCGGATCGATCCCGTCAGTGCGAACGTAAAGTCTGTGCGGCGGAACTACCGCAAGGTGTTGAACTCTCTTTCCGCCATGCAGATCAGGACGCAGTTCCCTAAAATTTTGACAGTCTGTCTGCGGGAGGACGTATTCTTCGGTACGATGTGGGTCACGCCGGACAACATCACTATTCAACAGCTGCCGTCGGACTATTGCGCGATCTCTTCGATTGAGGGCAATGTGCTCAACGTCACGTTTGACTTCTCCTACTTTAACAGTAGGCAGGCGTATCTTGAGCTATACCCGGACGAGTTCAGACGGAAGTATCAGATCTACCAGAAGGACAGAGTGGGTGCAAGGTATCAGGAGTTGGATGCTCCGACATCGTTTGCTATTAAGTGCAACAATGATATCCTCGACTATGCCATCCCACCGTTTGCCGGTGTTCTGCGGGATATATACGACCTTGAGGATTACCGTCAGTTGAAGCTGACCAAGACGACACTGGAGAATTATGCCATGCTCGTCATGACGCTTGGCATCAACGCCAACGGCGAATGGCAGATGGATTTGAACAAGGCAAAGGAGTTTTGGCACAACCTGGACGCCGTCTTGCCGGAAGAAGTGGGCTCCGTTCTGTCCCCCATGCCGATCAACAAGATCAGCTTTGAGAAGTCCAATACGGGCGATACCGACGCTATCGGCGAGGCAGAGCAAAATCTGTTTACGGCGGCTGGCGTTTCCAGTCTGCTATTCAACAACGACAAGGCGTCCGCAAACGCGCTGCTGCTGTCTGTGAAGGCAGACCAAGCGATCACGTTTGGTATTGTGAAGAGCATCGAGGATATGGTGAACCGGTATATCCAAAGCCAGCCATACGGGAAAAACTTTAAGGTCACGTTCTTGGATTGCAGCCCGTACAACCGAAAGGAAGTCGGGGATCAGTACATCAAGGCGTGCCAGTACAGTATGCCGATGGTGTCCTATTACTGCGCCTCGCAGGGCCTTGGGCAGGAGGAACTTGACAGCATGACGTTCCTTGAGAACGACGTTCTCGGCCTGAAGGAAAAGTTTGTTCCGCTGGAGAGTTCTTCGACCCAGAGCAGCGACGGCGGAGCGACCGATGAGGGCGGAGCGCCGGAAAAGGATATCGGCGAGCTGTCGGACAGTGGAGAACAGAATCGAGAGGATGCGTGACGATGAACGGACGTTTCATTTATGTATTCAGTGAAGAATCGAGAGACAGGCTCATCAAACTCGGATTCCAGCAGATAAAGAGTGACAGTGCGCATGGAACTTTTATTTTCGCAAACGACCAGGCAAAGTTTGCGGAGCTGCCGGAAGAGTATGTCCTGTCTGATACGCTGACTTTCTGACCCGCTGAAAGGCGGGATTTATTATGCCAAAAAGGTGGTGAGATTTGTTGAGCGAAAAAAATATGAGCATCGTATTTTCTGCCTCGATAGACAGACTGACGGAGTACAATTCGTCTTTCGACAAGGGCATACTTCGTGTCTGTTATGTTGGAGCAAACCGCAACAACAGTTTCATCAGCGAAGAGACCTTTGAGTTGTGTATGCCAAGCATATACAACTGTCCAATCGTGTGCAACTACGACAGAGAGACCGGTGAGATCGGCTCACATGATATGGAGATCGTCAAGGGCGAGGATGGGAGACTGTCCCTTGTCAACATCACAGACCCGGTAGGCGTCGTGCCGGAGAGCGCCAAGTATTGGTTTGAAGACTTTGAAGAGGAGGATGGAACAGTCCATAAGTACCTCTATGTAGAAGTTTTGCTCTGGAAGCGCCAGGAGGCGTACCAGAAAATCAAGGAAGACGGCATCACCGACGAGTCGATGGAGATCTCCATCAAGGAAGGACACATGGAAAACGGTATCTATGTGATAGAGCGCTTTGAGTTTACGGCGTTCTGTCTGCTGGGAACCGCAAAGCCATGCTATGAGTCGGCATCCCTTATGGTATTTTCGCAGGAAGACTTCAAGATGAAGCTTGGTGAGATGATGCGGGAATTTAAGGAGAATGTCCAAACGGCACAATCCCCTGACGGGGTTGGCATATACCCACAATTCTATTCGGAAGGAGGAAAGAAAGCATTGGATAAGAAGAAAGAACTTATGAGCAAGTATGGTCTGACGGAAGAAATGCTTGGCTTTAGCCTGGAAGAGTTCACCATCGACGAGCTTGAGGCAAAGTTTGAAGAGATAAAAGCCAAATCCGAGGTTGACGACGATGACGACGAGCAGGACAACGGCGACGCAGCCGATAAGGATAATGAAGGAGACGAGACCCCCGATGAAGGCGGCGACGCCGGAGAAGGTCAGTCTGAAAACTTCGCCCTTGCACAGCAGTTCCTGAGCGAGCTCACTGATGCGCTGTATGCCGTGACCTATGAAGACCCGTACTGGGGGGAGACCTCGCGGTATTGGTATCATGACCACGACACAGAGCTCAGCGAAGTCTATGCTTACGATTGTATGGACTGGAAGCTGTATGGTTTCAGCTATTCCATGAATGGCGATAAGGTGATTATCGACTTTGAAAGTAAGAAGCGTATGAAGATCGCCATCGTCCCCTTTGACGAGGGTGAGCAGACAGCAGCTTTCGCCGCTGTTTATGAAGCTATGTCCAAGAAGTTCGAGCAGAGCAACAAGGAGTGGGATGAGAAACTTCAGGGTGCTATGAGCGAGCTTAAGGAGCTGCGCCAGTTTAAGGCTGACGCAGACAAGGCCGCCCGGGACGCCAAGCGGAATGAGCTGCTGGGGCAGTTCGCAGACCTCAATGGCGTTGAAGCCTTTGAGAAGCTGTGCGGTGAGGCGGAGAAGTATTCCATGGATGTACTGGAGGAGAAGTGTTATGCCATCCGTGGCCGTATGCAGAGCGTCGGCAAGTTTGCTTTGCATGAGCAGAAGGCGCCCAAGCTTCCCATTGAGCGCAATGAACCCGAGTCTGAGCCGTATGGCGGCGTATTTGCCGAATACGGCATCGGCTGATATTTCAATAAAACTATAAGGAGGAATTAGCTATGGCTGAGAAAAAGTATTGTGTCATTCGCACCGACCTGATGAGCGGTACGAAGCAGCCTGCCGATCTGGTTTCCCTCCGCTTCTATGATGACGCCGGCAAGCCCGCCGAGGTGGAGAACGGCGTTATCGTGAAGCTGACCGGGTATGAGGACGGCGAGCGTGAAGTGATGAAGGCTGTCGCGGCAAAGGCGAGCGACGACCTGAATGAGTGCGCCATTGTCGCAGGCGTTGAGGTTATGTATGACGAGCGCAAGAAGAACCTGGACGAGTATGTCAACGAGGCAAACAAGATCGTCCGTGGTTACATTCCCCGCAGCCGCAACCTGTTTGCGGTGACCGCAGAAGGCTTTGTCAACGGGACTGTCCCCGCAAAGGGCGACAAGGTGAGCATCGGCACAGGCGGCAAGCTCCTGGCCAAGACTGCTGGGTTCGGTGAGTGTGTTCACGTGGAGACCGCTGGCCGCTACACCTATTACACCATCCGCATCGGCAAGACCGAAGCTGCGGCGGCAAAGGCTTAAGGAAGGAGGCATCCAATAATGGGCAATATGAATGACATTGTGAAGGTTGCTGTTGATGCTTATCGCGGCAACGTTGAGAAGTATTCCGTGGGTCAGTCCATGGAGCTGCTTCAGAAGGCACTCGTTGAGGCCAACAACGGCAGCACTACGCTGAACTACAAGGACATCCGCGACGGCAAGTGCGGCGCCCTGTTCAGCCTGGTGGAAGAGATCTTGAGCCGCACCGTGGTGGAAGGTCTCCAGGGCGACGAGTATTTCAACGCTCTGGTCGATTTCCGCAATGTGGCCGAGGGCGACAAAAACCTGTTCCTGGTGGAGGACAGCAACCTGTTCGTGGTGGCAGACGCAGCTGACGGTACTCAGGGCATCCGGCGTCAGCGGCTGGGCGGCGTGACCGAGACCAGCATTCCCACCAGCATGAAGTTCGTGAAGATCTACGAGGAGCTGAACCGTGTCCTCTCCGGCCGCGTTGACTTCAACTACCTCATCAGCAAGGTGTCTGAGTCCTTCCGTCAGAAGCTGCTCAACGACATCTATACCCTGTGGGGCAACGCTACTGCTACCGACTTCGGCGGCGTGACCTACTTCCCCACCGCTGGTACTTACGACGAGGATCAGCTGCTTGACCTGATCGCTCACGTTGAGGCCGCTGCCGGTGGCAAGACCGCCACTATCATCGGCACCAAGAAGGCCGTGCGGAACCTGGCTCCCTCTATCCAGGGCACCGATTCCAAGAGCGACCTGTACAACATGGGCTACTACGGCAAGTTCTACGGAACTCCCGTTGTGACCACTCCTCAGCGCCACAAGATCGGCTCCACCGACTTCGTGATGGACGACGATGTTCTGACCATCATCGCCGGTGACGACAAGCCCATCAAGTGCGTCTATGAGGGCAACCCCATCGTTATCATGGGCAACCCCCTGGATAACGGCGACCTGACCCAGGAGTACCTGTATGGCGAGAAGTACGGTATGGGCATCGTGCTTGCCGGTGGCAACGCAGGTGTTGGTCGGTACGAGATCAGCGCATAACGAAACCAAAGAGCGGGAGGGGTCTTGCGATAAGGCCCCTCCCAATATGTATGAAAGGAAGATAACCTGATATGGCAAACAAGAATGCAAGTTCGCAGAAGCGTCAGTCCACTGCGGTTCCAGCCGCTGCTCAGAACGACGCAGAAAAGAGCGTCGTGTTTACGCCGAAGGCGTTTGACCCCAACCAGATCGTGACCGTGCGTAACGGGTTCCAGGGCAGGCTTGTATATAAGAGCAAGAAGACCGGCGAGTCGTTCATCTGGGAAGAATTTGGGGCCGAGCAGGACATGGAGCTTTCCGAGCTGAAAAGCGCACGGAGCTCGTCCAAGAAGTTCTTTATCAACAACTGGTTTATGATCGACGATCCGGAAGTGATCGAGTATCTTGGTATGACCCAGTATTACAAGTTCGCTCTCAGCATCGATGACTTCGACAGCCTGTTCACCAAGAGCGCCGCCGAGGTCGAGGAGATCGTGTCCAAGCTGTCCGCTGGGCAGAAAAAGTCCGTTGCATACAGGGCTCGCCAGCTGATCGGAAGCGGAGAGATCGACTCGAACCGTGTGATCGGGACTTTGGAAAAGTGTCTTGGCGTTGAACTGATCGAGCGATAAGGAGCGTGAATTATGGGCGTTCCATATGACGTTTTTTCCATGGCGTTTCTCGACAAGGTGCGGGAATACAATTTCCCCATGGTTGACTATGAGCGCAATGGAATGGTCGATGGTTTTATGAAAAAGGCCATCGCACAATTCAAACCGGTGTGTCTGTATGACTTTTCGACTACGGCAGACGACGTTGTGCGTGCGTTTGATGTTGAGGTCGAGCCAGAGGATCTGGACGAGCTTGCAGACATCGTTTCCGAGGGGATGCTGGTACAGTGGATGAAGCCATATGTATACTCCGGCGAGAACCTTGAGAACGTGTTAAACACAAAGGATTTTACCGAGTATTCGCCTGCCAACCTGCTTTACCGGATCAAGGAGGCATATAACCAGGCGAAGAGAGATTATACGAACATGATTAGGGAGTATTCGTATAATCATGGTGATCTGACGGATCTTCATATATGAGCATTCAGACATCATGCGGCGTTCCGATGAACGCCGAGGCGCTGGATAAGTATCTTCACAATCTCGTCAATCTGTTCTTTAAGATACTCCCTATCCGGGAAAGTGGAGAGGTTAGCCTGCGTTCCTATATGGAAAGTCTCCAGCGGGAACTGCTTGGCTGCCAGGAGCTTATTCTGGCGATACACAATGACGCACTTTTTACATCGCTTGTGGCTATCCTGCAATATCTCATTGACCATAGCGAAAGCTCTGTCGCGGTCTATCGGCAGGAGGTGTTCAAAGCGATCTCTATATGCAACAAGCTGAAGGCGAGGTACACGGAGCCAACCACAAAGGAGGGGTAAGATGGGAATTTGGGATTCTTATCAGTCCAGGTTGGACGTTCGTGGCGCAAACGTCAGAGAGGTGAAAGCAAACCGAAAGCGGCAGCATCTCAGCCAGCGGATAGCAAAGAGTTTATCTTACCACCCGGCTATTGTAGACGGCGCCCAACAGGAGCTTGCTATCATCAACAGCGATGCATTGAATCAGAAAACGGTATGCACTATGCCGGGAGACAGTATCCTGTGCGGCGCCATGGTCGAGTGGCAGGGCAATCATTGGCTTGTCACTGCGGTGGACGCGAACAATGAGCTTTATACCAAGGGAACTATGTTGCAGTGCAACTATCTCCTGAAGTGGATCACTGAGGACGGAGAGATCGTCGAACGGTGGTGCATTGTAAGCGATAGCACAAAATATCTGACCGGTGAGACCGTCAGCCGTTATAACGAAAATGGCCTTGTCTTGGGCGACACCCGTATCTCCGTCACCATCGCAAGGGACGAATATACCGCGAAGCTTGGCCGCAGAAATCGGTTTCTGATCGATGACCCGGGTTCCGATATGGTGCTGGCCTATCAGCTGAGTAAGCCATTCAAGGTCGGCAGCGTATATAACGGGCACGGTGTGCTCGACTTCATCCTGACGGAGGTGAACTCCGAAGATACCGATAACACAGAGCTGCTGATCGCGGACTACTATAAGTATTTCCCGCGCATGGGAGAGCCGGAGGAAGTCAAGCCCGGTACGCAGGAGACTGTAGACGGAAAGAGGGTGTGGCTATGAAGGGTGAAGTGAAGTTCGAGGGTCTGGACGAGTTGTTCGATTACAAGAACCAACTGCTCGACGACCTGCTGACCAGCAAGACGGTGCTTCGTCTGTTGTCTGACGAATGCGACCCGAACGTGCACCCTGAAGACCTTATGTACAAACAGGTATACCCGTATGAGTTCGTGCCGGAGACAGTGGAGCATGGACAGACCTTTATCTGCTGTGAGGTAGATATACGGGATATCCGCAACAAGACGTTCCTGAACCCACAAATCTATATTTGGGTTTTTACACACAAGAGTAAAGTCAGATTGCCAGAGGGCGGCATCAGGATAGACAAGCTCTCATCTCAAATCGTTAAGCTAATTAACGGAAGCCGGATGTATGGCCTCGGAGAATTAGACCTGAGTTCCATCAAGCGCTTCTCCCCTGTCACGGATTATCAGGGCCGTGTACTCACTTTTGCAGCGACAGATTACAACAGGCTCCACCCGACCGGAAAGAGGATCCCTGCGAACAGGAAGACAGAATATGCCATCCATTAACCTGTTATACAAAAACGAGTACGCGATCAACGACCATATCAAGGTCATGATCCCGACTGTGGAGAAAGTGCTGGATAACGAGGACGCCTACTATTCCATGGTGTCCATGATAACCGCAACGCCATACGACATGATGGTTCAGCTGGATGATATTGGGATCGACTTTACGACTCTGAACGACTATCAGCTATTCCTGTTGGTATTCAACAGTTTGAAGGGGCAGGACACAAGCCTGCTCTTTGGAGAGCTTGACTTATCCGCTTTCACAATGGTGGTCAATCCGAAAAACAACGCGTTTGTTTTACGTGACCCGGTCACTGGGGCGGTGATAGACATGGCGATCCACGCCAAAATCTGTGCGACATTGAGAACGATACACAACCTCAAGCGCAACCATCGTAAGCCCGCAAATGAGGAAGCCAGGAAGTTCCTACTTCAGAGGGCCCGCGAAAAAATGAAGCGCCACCGGAGTTTGTCTGAGGAGTCTCAACTTGAGGGGCTCATCACCGCAATGGTGAACACCGAGCAGTTCCCCTACAACTACGAGGAGGTTGGCGGGCTCACGATCTATCAGTTCAACGAGAGTCTGCGGCAGGTCATCAAGAAGATAGATTTTGACAACAAAATGCACGGCATATATGCCGGCACACTAAGCGCAAAGGATCTAAGCCAGGACGAACTGAACTGGCTTACTCATAAATAAGTAAGGAGGAAGGTTTTATGAACATCAACGTGAATGATCTTACCATTACCAGCATTGAGACCATCACCGCGTTCGACATTGTGACCGGCGACTTCCGCTTCACCCTGGACGAGCTTCAGAATGCGACCATCGCACAGAGCCAGGAGAAGAGCGATATCACCGGTAAGCAGGGGCGCAAACTGAACTCCCTGAAGCGGAACAAGGCAGTGACCATCAGCGGCACCAACGGTCTGGTCTCTGCCGGGCTGCTGGAGCTCCAGACCGGCGGCAACTTCGAGGAGAAGCTCACCACCGTGAAGTGGACTGACTATCTGACTGTCGCCAGCAACAAGGCTAAGACAGGCTTTACCGCCGTTGGCACCACCGGCAACGAGATCGAGACCGTCTATGTGAAGAACAACGACGGCACTCTCGGCAAGTCCTTCACCCAGGCGGCAGCCGCAGGCGAGGGCGTGTTTGCCTATGATCCCGCCACCAAGGAGATCACCTTCAAGGAGGGTGAGGTCACAGACGGCACCGAGCTGGTTGCTTTCTATGACCGTAAGATCACCGCTAACGTGCTGGAGAACATCAGCGACAACTACTCTGAGAAATGCACGCTCTATGTTGACGCCATTGGTGAAGACACCTGCGGCAACGTGTATCGGGTGCAGTTCTATATCCCCAAGGCCGACTTCGATGGCAACTTCGAGCTGGCTATGGGCGATAACCAGACTGTCCACGCCTTTGAAGCCGAGTCTCTGGCTGGTGCGTGCGGCGCTTCCGGGCTGTACTTCACTTACACCGTGTTCGGCGCTGAAGAGGCCGACTACGTCGCTCCTACTGAAGATACTGAACAGGGCGCATAAGGGAGGTAACTGCTATGCCTATCACCAAGCGTAAGTGTCGGGTGTGCGGCAAGGAGTACGAAGCCTGCCGTACCAACAAGAAAGACGTGGGCGGCTTCAACTGGAAGGAGGTCGCGTGTTCTCCAGAATGCGGTGCGGAGTATCTGCGCCTTGTGCAGGAGGCACGCAACCCTGCTCCAAAAATGAAACAGCGGCGCACGCCGAAGGTCAAAGAGATCCGTCATGAGGAACCGGTCGGCATTCCTGTTTTAGCAAAGGCTGAAGCTGTTACGGATGAGGAACCGGCGACGGAGACGATCGAAGAATAACGGAGGACGAGGAGGGTAGACATGGGCTCTACCCTCCCCTTCTCTTATAAGGAGGTCGTTGTGGAAAACAGAACAAAGTACAATGTCGATAAACAAACGGCAAGGCGGACGTACAACGGCATCGTATTTGACAGCGAGCTTGAAATGAAATATTACCGGGATGTGATTTTGCCCCAAGTGGGAAGCGGCTCCATCGTAGATTATGAGCTTCAGAAGAGCTATGAGCTGCAATCGAAATTCATCCACGGAGAAGAGACAGTGCGCCCCATCGTCTATGTGGCGGACTTTTGGATCAAGTTTGCCGACGGGCATGAGGAAGTGATCGATATCAAGGGTATGCCGGACGCTACCGCAAAATTAAAGCGCAAGCTATTCTGGTACAAGTACCCGGATATCGACTATCACTGGGTGTGCTATTCCCGGATAGACGGCGGATGGTGTCGGTATGAGGATGTACAGAGGGCGCGGGCTGAACGCCGCAAACAACGAAAAGGAAAAAAGGAGAAATGAATTATGGCTAAGAAAGAAAACAGGATCTCGGTCAACGCTTTTGAAAAGGTCGCCAACGAAAACTTTTCCAACACTGTGACGAAAGAGTGGTTTGGTGTCGAGGTGTCTATCCGGCGCACGCTGCCATTGCGAGAAGCGTTGATGTTCACTGAGGATATTGTGAACGCCTGCTTTGCGGCTGACGGTGCGTTTATCCCCCAGGTGATGGACTTTGCCATTAAGGATGGTATCCTTACCAGATACGCCAATTTCACCATGCCGAGCAATACGGAAAAGCAGTATGAGCTTATCTACACAACCGGCGCTGCGGATATGGTGTTGGAGGAGATCGACAGAGAACAGCTTGACAGTATTATCGACGCCGCTGACCGCAAGATCGATTATCTGTGCGACGCAAATATCAAAGAGGTTCGCACAAAGCTGGAGGATGTACTCATGGCGTTTGAAGAAATGGGCAATTCCTTTGAAAAGATGTTCGACGGTGTAACGTCGGAGGACATCAAGAATATGGTATCGGCCATCGGAGACACAGGAAATCTTGATGAAAGTAAGATCGTGGAAGCCTATATGAAACAGCGTGACGCCGAGAGCCACGGAGAGGATGCCGCTCCAACCGGAGCGGAGAGCGGTGAAGAATGATAACCGAGTCAGAGCTCTCCCGCAGGATCGCAGCATGGCAGAAATCTCCGGAGGGCAAGCGAAGAACGAAGCAGTATATCGACGGCCTTGCTGAAACCGGCGGCAAGACCGCAAGCGGTCAGGCGGTCATCGGGCCACGGCAGATGGAGGAGGCGGCACAGCTTTTCATTCGAATCCTGCAAAGTAAAATTCCGGAGTCCATCGAAGATGTGGGGAAAACACTGCACAGCACACCGGCAAAGAAGCTGTCAAAGACTGCTTATGAGGTGACTGTGCGGTTTGACACCAGGTTATTACACAGGGACTCGTTGGAAAACGATTTGGGCTATGACGGCATCGACAACATTGTCGCTCTTTTTAATAACGGCTATCACGCAAGGAACTATGTGTACGGCTGGTGGAACAACCACAAGGCCACCGGTGCCGCCGTGGCTCGCACGAACTACATGGATAACTTCGCGTGGGTGCGGAGCAAGAAAGAGCGGGAGGCCTTGCAGTTTATGCAGGAGGCAGCAAAAGAATTTAACGAGTTATACGGAGAACAGTACGGCGTAACCGTCGAGCTTGGATCCGATTACACAGACGGTTGACCCGTCCGGGCATGGCAAGTGAGCCATGCCCTTTTCTTATAAGGTGGTGAGAAAGAATGGCTGTGAACGGTCAGGACATTGGTCTTATTTTTGGCATGGCGGGCGGCGGTTCCATCAGTGGAACGACCGGCAAACATATCAGAGATCAGCTGGCAGAGTTGGTGAACGGCTTAAACAGCGACGCACAGGTCAAGCAGCGCAAAATCAAGCTCAGCCTTGATATTGCCGGAACGAAGAAAAATTTTACAGATGGCATCAAGCAGATCACTGATGGGCTGAGCGGGCAAAAGCAGTTCAAGATCACCATCAAGAATATTGACGCTTCTTCCGCCATCAAAAAACTGCAAAACGATATTCAGGGTATTCTTGATACGCTGAGCATCAAGAATGGTATGACCATATCTATCCCGGGCATGAACGGCTCTATCGTTGGTGACGCCGGTTCCGCTGTTCTGGATGAAGCAAAAGAGAAGGCAGCACAGTATGCGGCACAGCTAAAGGTGCTGACTGACGTATCGTCAACTTTGTCAAGGTCTGTAAAAACAGCGAACACAAAAGTTGTTGATGATGCTTCTGCCAAACAGGTGCGTGAGTTTTCCAATGAATTTATAAGGCTTCGGACAGAGATAGAAAAAATCAGGGCAAATAAGAACCAACCGGTTGACCAAGCATATCTCAATTCCTTGCAAGCGGAGAGCGTTGAGCTGCAAAGGAATATTAACCTGTTTATTGAAAAAGACAGAGTGCAAACAGGCGGTATCGAAACAGAGGCCATGTTGGCCCATGGCACGCAGGAATATAACGCCGCTTTGGACAAGCTTGGCAAAATGCTATTACAGGCGAAAGAAAATTATAACAAATGGACGGCTGCTCAGACCGGGAAATCATCCGAAGCATATCAAAATATTGCCAGTCAAATTGAAGCGCTGGAAGCGCTTAAATCAAACCTGAATGACGGCAAAATTTCGCAAAAAGAATTTAATGATGAGATAGGTAAAGCGGGCGTCTCTTTGCGGCAAAGCTATGAGGCTATTAAAGCAAACGGTGACGCAACCAAATCATTCAGTGATAGGCTTGGCGGGCTTGCCGCAAAGTTCAGCACATGGTTCAGTCTGACAAGGGTAATCATGGCAGCGTTCCGGGCGGTCAAGCAGATGGTCACAAACGTAATCGAGCTGGATTCTGCCATGACCCAGCTCCAAATCGTTACGGGCGCAACAGATGCCAAGATGACTGTCTTCCTGAAGAACGCAATCGGGCTTGCCAAGGAACTGGGACAGAGCATCAGTGATGTTATGAAGTCCATCGAGACGTTCAGCCGACTGGGCTACAATCTGGACGACTCCTCTACTCTGGCAAAATACACAGCGATCCTCGCCAATGTGGCTGCCGTGGATACCCAGGAGGCAACCACCGGTGTGACCTCTATCATCAAGGGTTTCAACATGGATGTGTCCAACTCTGAGCACGTTGCTGATGTGCTCATCGAGGTTGGTCAGAAATATGCCGTGTCTGCTGCTGAACTGATGGAGGCATTTGAGAAATCCGGCGCTGCATTGAACGCAACCAATACCAGCTTTGAAAAGTCTGTTGGTTTGATTGCTGCGGCAAACGCCTCGGTACAGAACGCATCCACCGTTGGCACCGCTCTGAAAACGATCTCTGCCCGTATTCGTGGATCCAAGTCTGATCTTGAAGAGCTTGGAGAAGACACGTCCGATCTGGCTGATGGCTTTTCAAAATATGCCAAAGAGCTGAAGGCACTGACTGGCTTTGATATTATGGTGGACGGCACCACCAATCAGTTCAAGGACATCTATGACATTCTGCAAGGGATCGCCAGTGTGTGGGATAAGCTGAGCGATACTCAGCAGGCTCGTGTTTCCGAGATCCTTGGCGGCACCCGGCAGCTTCAGGTCATCTCCTCCATCCTCGGTAACTGGACAGATGCTGCCGGCGCATACCAGAGTGCTATGGAATCCGCTGGCACAGCGACTGAGGCAAACGCCATCTATATGGACTCTATCGAGGGTAAGATTGGCGTGTTCAAGGCTACATTCCAGGAGTTTTCTGAGACGCTTATCAATTCTGAATTTGTTAAGCAGTTTGTGGATCTTGGGACGGGGATCTTGAATGTGCTCAATGGCGTGGCGAAACTGGTTGATGCTATTGGCGGACTAAACACAGTTCTTGCAATAACTGTTGGTACAGTCCTCACCATCAAGATAGATAGTATTATTGGGTTGCTTGCAAAAATTCCGGCGTTTATATCAACAAAAATGATACCATCAATCATTGAGTTTGTAGAGAAGCTTAAGCTACTTCCTTTAGCTATGAAAATTGCCAAATCGCAAGGCAAAGGCCTTGGTGATGCGATAAAAGCGGTTGGGTTTTCAGCTTCTGCTGCACAAGTGGCTATCGTTGCTCTTACCGCTGCTATCACCATAGGAATGTTTGCTTATAGATCCTATAAACAAGCACAGCAAAAAGCGCACGAGGAAATGAACAACGCTGCGGAAGCAGCAAATGAAGAACGCAAATCACTTTCCAACTTAATTGACGAATATAAACGGCTTGCATCTCTTGACGGTTTGGATGAACAATCGAGAGAAACTGTAAAAAATTTGCAACAGCAAATCACAGACCTTGTCGGCGATCAAGCTGGTAATCTCGATTTAGTCAATGGGAAGCTCGATGATGAAATCAAGAAACTGGATGAGATTGCCTATAAGAATGCCGTCGAAAATCGAAATGCGCTTGAGACAAAATATATAAACGCACAGGAAGACGCTGATGAAACTTATAATATGTGGGGATGGGATGTCAATCCCGTTTCACAAGATCCATTGCAACCAATATCACGTTCTGTTGATATATGGGATTATTTTGGTGTCCCTAAAAATGGTGGCGGCGCATTTATTCTCGACAGTGTATTGGACGGGAAGGATGTTGAAGAACGACTTGATGTTCTCAAGCGGTATCAAGATCTTCTGTTGGACAACAAAGACCTGTGGTATGCTGGTGGAACTGGTAATGTAAATGGGTCTGGTGTGCTTAATGGACTTGCAGCAGAGATTGAACGGCTGCAAAAGCTTGTTGATGAACGTAACATAGCTGAAAGAAATTTCTATGAGAACGAGGCTATCATCGACCAGTATGAGTACACAAAAGAGCATACCATTGATACACAGAACGCTTTCGATGGCTACATTCAAAGCATACAGGATAGCACAGAGTATTCAAAAGAGTATAAAGATATTTTGATTGGCCTTGCTGTTAATACATTCCCAGAGTTTGCACGGGCAGCAGGGCTTGTTGAAGATGCGATGTCCGGTAAAAACGGAGATGGCTTGTTCCAGGTTGACACAAGCGACATCGATGAGAAATTGAGCAAGCTGAAGTCAGAATTTTCGCTGCTCCAAAGTGCAATGGAAGACATGGCATCCGGGCATGGGTTATCTGCTGAGACTATTGCGAGTCTTGCCGATGCGGATACCAACTATCTCGATTACCTCTATGAGGAAAACGGCGCTCTCAAGTTGAATATCGCCGCATGGGAAGACCGTGCACGAGTCGCAACGGAGGGTGATGTTAGTGCAATCAATGGTGAAATTCGTGCACTTGAAAAGCGAAACCAAGTTCTAAACGAAACACTACAGGACATCAACGATCGCATTTACAAAAGCGGGAGCACCGGTGTTAGTGCGATCCCGCAGATAACTGCGATCCAAAACGAACTTGAAGACAACGCAAAGGCAATCGAAAAGAATATCCTGCTTCTGGAAAAATACAACGCTATGCTGGCCGGGATGAATTGGACAGAAACATTCGCCCGTTTTGACCCATATATCACTGGCATGGAGGACATTGCAAAGATCCAGAATACCCTTGCGGACGGATTTACTATCTCCGCAAAGGAGGCTCGTGCGTTTGCCGATGTTTATCCACAGCTTCTTGACCAGGCCGTTGTGTCTGCTAATGGGCAGGTGCAACTCAATGAGGACGTAGTAAACTCGTTCCTTAAGGGCAAAGAGGCAGAGATGCGGGCTGCATTGCAGGCTGAGATCGACATGCTTGAGGCAAAGCGTTCTGTTGTTGCAAAACAGATCGAGTGCATTGAAGACCAACTTGCCGCTGTGCAGACCGGAGATCAGGAAGAGGTAAAATCTGCAAACGAAGCTGCCGCCGCAAAGATGTCCGTACAGCAAGCTGTACTGACCGCTTGCGAGCAGGCAGGCATTGATGAAGAGACGGCAAACCAACTTGCTCTTGCGGCTATGACCGGTGACTGGGATACATTCAGTACCCTTGCAGAAAATGCAATCAATGGGCTGGACGATGAGAGCGCAAAATCGTTCAATAGCGTCATGAGCAACTATGCTATTATGGCGCAGAACATGGTTGATAACACAAACCAGACCATCGGCGCCTTTAACCAAATGGGTACAGCTCTTGAGAATGCTTTGAACGGTGTTACAACGAAAACGTACACCGCTCATATCAAGGCCGGCTTCGTCAAGGGCGAGGGCAAGCGTGCTGTTGAGGGTGTGCTTGCCGAAATGTTTGAGGCTGCAAAAAGCGATTATGGCACAGGTGGTACGACTTTTGATGATCGCATTACCGAGTGGCAGATGGAGCTGCAAAACGCAACCTCTAATTATTTGGAGCACGGCGTTGACACATCCGCTCTTGATGAACAGTTAAAACTCCTTCGTGCGCAAGACGACTCATACAAACAGCAAATTACTTTGTTGAAGTCGGCCATGAATACCAAGATGAAGGAGTTTAGAGCCGGTGTCGGCGATGTGTTTGGAAATAAGAGTTCAAAGAGCGAAAAAGAGGTTGAAGCTTATATTGCCGACATCGACAGGCTGTATAAGAAGCGGGAGGCGCTTGCTCGGCAAGAGCTGAGCAACAGCAAGCTGAGCGATAAGATTTCCAACACGGATGACCTGCGGGAACGTATCAAGCTTCAGAGCCAGTATGTGCAGGGGCTGAAGAACGAGCAGGCCAGGCTTCATGACATCGCCGGTACGATGAATGAGAACGGCACATTCGATTATGCCACGGCCAGGGCGGAGATCCAGGAAAACCTGGAGACGCTGAAGAATGTCTACGGCATCACGGCCACCTATAACCCGGAAACCAACGAGCTTCTCTTTGACGATCTGACCCAGATCAACCGGCAGATCGTCGATATGAAGGACGGCATGACGGCAAATGATTTCCAGGAGGCCATCAACGAGAAGACCAAAGCCGCAGAGTCGCTTGTGGAAACCGTTATGGAGCAGGTTGATGAGACTGAGAAGTGGTCGCAGGCGTGGTGGGATGCGCAATATGCCATCCGGGAGACCAACCTTGGCATTATCGAAGACCTGAAGGCTATCGTGGAGGAGACGTCTGCTGCGGTGGATGAAATCCAGGGCGTGTTTGACACCCTTCAGAAGGCCGCCGACGAGTATGACAGCAGCTTTGACGGGCAAAACGGGTTTATCTCTGTGGATACATTCCAGGAAATCATGGCGCTTGGGCCACAGTACCTCAAGTATCTGACGGATGAAAATGGTATGTTAGTCATCAATAAGCAGGCCATCAACGATGTGACCAAGGCTCGTACGGAGCAGTTGGCCGTTGAGACCGCCATAAGTTATCTGCAACGCATTCGTATGGCTTTGCAGGACGGAGCTGTGGAAAGTCTTGACCAACTGATTGATGCACAGAGCCAGTACAGTGGTACGTTGTGGGATACGGTATATGCAACACTGGAGCTTGCGAAAGCGGAAGGGTTGAATGACCAGCAGTATGCCGCAGCTAAACATAACATCGACGGCATCCGTTCGCTGTTCACCGGCATCAACTATCAGTTTGACGAGTATGCCGACGGGCTGAACGAGGCAAAGACACTGACCGACAAGATCCTTCAGTGGACGATGGATATGCTCAAAAAGCGAGTCCAGGATGAGATCGATGACCTGGAGGAGCTGAAGACCAAGTACGGCGAGTTGATCCAAGCCCGCAAGGACGCCCTGGATATGGCCAAAGACGAGGATGATTACCAGGATACGGTGCTGGAAAAGACTAAGCGTTTGGCTGAGCTGCAAGGGCAAATCGATTTACTGGCTCTGGATGACAGCCGCAGCGCCCAGGCCAAGCGGCAGGCGCTGATGGAGGAGATGGCGGAAGTTCAGAAGGAGCTGGACGAGACGCAGCGTGACCACTCCATTGAGCAGCAGAAGGCCTCCCTTGACCAGATGCAGAAGGACTATGAGAACGAGAAGGACAGCGAGATCAAAGTTCTCCAGGACTCTATCAGCAGCTACCAGAAGATCTATGACAAGGCCATCGACTACATCAATCAGCATTGGGATACCCTGAAGGACGAGCTGATCGAATGGAACTACGAGGTGGGCAACACCATCGAGGACGAGATCACCGGCAACTGGGAGAAAGCCATCGCCCTGCTGGACAAGTACAAGCTGTCCTACGCCGAGCTGGTGGCCATGCGCAACGATGAGGAGTATGGGTTCCATGGCCTTGACGGCGGTTCCAGTGGCGGAAGTCCGGGCGGTTCAGGCTCCGGCAGCGGCGTGACCGTTTCCAACTCTGGAAGTTGGCAGGCATCTGATGCAGAAGTGAAACGTGTGAAAGCACAAGCGGTAACAAGCGTCGTTAATGAGATGAGAAAGCTTGGTAAACAGTGGAGTGCAGTATCAGACTCAGACACCAGGGCATCTTTACACCGGCAAGCGGTTGAAAAGACCGACTATATCCGGGATAAATACGGTGTTGATACATGGTTTGACGGCTCTTCTGGAAAGTGGTTTATCAAGCATGACGACATTTTCCCGGAGAATGACGGAAAGTGGCTGTACGAGGTTTACCATACCGGCGGTATCGTGGGCGGTGGCTCGATCCGTGAGAACGAACAACTTGCCCTGCTCCAGAAGGGCGAGCCGGTCATCTCCAACGGTCAGAAGCAGACCCTGTTTGACCTCATCGACTTCATGGGGATGATGCGTGATAAGCTGGCCAAGGCGGATTTCACTGGCGTCGATCTGGTCTCCGCCTCCAGAAGCAGGCAGATGGCTGAGCTGATGACCCATGCGCCGACAGGTGGCGGGGTCAATATCCACTTTGGCGACGTGACCATCTACGGCGGCAACGACGAGACGGTGCGCAAGCACCAGGAGATCAGCCGGGCGCAGGCCAATGAGGTGCTGAAGTACCTGAAAGTCAAACTATAACCACATACCGGGAGGGGTGGCAGGGGCTGCCCCTCCCCTACTATATTCAAATCTACAAAGAAACGGAGGTGCGGAAAAGCAATGCTGAATACATACGAATTTACGTTTGCCGGCGAGTCCAGCGTGATGTATGGGATGTTCGTTGCGGACTTCGGCAATCAGACGCAGGACGTGGTCAGTTTCGGCAATGTGGCAAATATCGTTGAAACCCGCACCAGCACAAGGGTGCGGCCTATCCACTACGGGGTGAAATATCACGATAAGCCGCTGCAATTCAAATTGGTGTTTGGTAGCGACAGGCCGCTTGACCGATATGAGATGGAAAACGTGGCCATGTGGCTGACCGGACACCAGACCTACCAGTGGCTAACCATCGGGCAGGAAGACTTGGAACATGTAGCTTTCCGGTGTATCGTCAGTGAGCTGACTCCCATTATGAACGGGTGGCTCCCGGTCGCGTTTGAGGCCAACATCGTATGCGACTGTCCGTACGCCTATGGGAATCCCTTTGAAGAGACATATACGATCAGCGGGGAGACAACCGTTCTATTCCGAAACAACAGCTCGGTCAGAGAGTATGTAAAGCCCACGCTGAATATCCACCTGAAGGGTGGGGAGAGCGAGTTCTCCATCTGCAACAAGAGCGACAACGGACGGACATTCAAGCTCAGCGGCCTCCCCCCTGCCGGTATGGACATCACAGTGGATACAGATACCTGCGTGATGAGTGAGGCTACAGGAGAGTACAACCCGTACGACTACTGCAACATGGACTTCTTCCGATTGGTGCCGGGAGACAACGAGCTTACCATCAAGGGCAACGGCACGCTGAGCATCAGCGGGCGGCTGTTCCATAATGTAAGCGCATAAGGGGGCGAGTGGCGTGTATCTGAATTATTCCAAAATCAAAAACGACGGGTTCGGAAAACCGGAAGCTCCCCTTCTCCGATTGCAGACAAAGTATGGAAGAAACATCGGGATCCTGAGCAATACATCCAACCTGAAAATCACGGTGAAATACTCTGAGCCCAGCGAGATCTCCTTTGACGTGGCAGCCTATCATGACGGAACGCCGACGCCCTTTTACAACGGCATCGTCGGGTATAAGCGCGTGTACACGGAGAACTACGGCGTCTATCTTCTGATGAACCCGGAGACAGAGGGTGACGGGGTCGAGGAGGTCAAACACGTCAAGGGCTACTCCATTGAAAAGGAGCTGGAAAGTAAGTCGTTCTTCCTTGAGGAGGGGACATTCAACTTCTGGAACCCGGCCTCCCCCACCAGCACCATCGTGGGACGCATCCTTGAGATCGCAACAGGGTGGAGCGTTGGGTATGTCTCCCCCGCTCTGATTGGGCGGTATCGGACATTTGACCAGTATGACGAGAATCTGATGAGCTTTGTGTACAATACGGCCCCGGAGAAGTATCGGTGCGTCTTCGTGTTCGACCCATACGAGAAGACCATCAGTGCCTATGATGCGGACGAGGCGAAGGACACGCTTGGTATCTATCTCGATTACGACAATCTGGTGACGAGCCTTTCGATCTCAGAGCGAAGCGACGAGTTGGTTACCGCACTGCGGGCGTACGGCGCGGACGAGCTCAGCGTCCGGGAGGTCAACCCTATCGGCACGGAGTGGCAGTATGACCTGACATACTTCATTGAGAACGGAGATATCCCGGATGACCTTGCAAAGAAATGGATCTCCTGGCAGGCCGCTATCACGGCAAACCGGGAGCGGTATCGTGGCCTTGTGGCATTGAAGTCCTCCGCACTCGCGCAGATGATGGCGCAGAACGCCGCGTTGACAGACCTACAGGCAGACCTGGACGACCTGACCGGACAGCAGAGCCAGACGATTCAGGGGCTTGCCCTTGAAATCACAGACGCAGGCAGAGAGTATCAGCAGGGTTTGCTGGACGACATCAACCAAAAAATCAAGGCAAAGAAGCAGGAGATCTCCACAAAGAAGGCTGAGATCGCAGAGATCGAGGAACGGATGGGTACGGGAAGCCCAAACTCCTATCAGACGAAAATCAACGAGATCAACGCGGCGCTGGCTATCGACAAGTATTTTTCGGCAAGCGAGCTGGAAACGCTACGGCACTTCTTCATTGAGGACGACATCACAGAAGACAGCTTCGTGGCCACAGACGTGAATGTCAACATATCCGGCAAAAGCTATTCTTTCCCGAGTCGTGAGGTCAGCGTCAGCGGAAGCGAAATCTCCGCCATCGACATGACGGACGGCTACCGCACGCAGATGTACACTCTGGCCGGAGGCGGGCTGAACATCAAGGGTACACTGACCTGCGACATTATCCGAGGCACGCTGGAAGTATCCAAGGACAATTCCTTTGTGTTGAGCGTCTACGGCGGCGATATCTCTACGGGTGGCGAGGGGTCGTCAAGCGGTTCGCTGACGCTGACGGGAACCATGTCCGGCTTTACGAGCGATATCAGGGCTGTGGACGAGGGAGAGAAAGACTTGCACATTATTGTTCACAAGGGTACGAAGCTGTCCTTTGTTACCGGCGATATCTCCATGTACCTAACGGCTGACATCAGCGACTATCAGGCGCTTAATGTGGAGATGGAGCTCTTTGACTATGCGAAGAATGTTCTCTGCGACCTGGCGACGCCAACCTATGAGTTCTCCGTCGATACGGGCAATTTTATCTTTGCCAAAGAGTTTGAGCGCTTCAAGAACGAGCTGGAGCTGGGAAGCGGTATTCATCTGCGCATCTCAAAAAGTAGAGTTATCACCCCCATTCTCATTGAGATCGGGCTTGACTTTGAAAATTGGAGCAACCTGTCTCTTACATTTTCCAACCGGTTCAAACTGCACGACAGCGTAAACACGCTCAAGGATATTCTGGAAACATCCTACTCCGCCGGGAGAAACCTGGATGCCTCGAAATACATTTACGGGAAGACAGTGGAACAGGCTACGGCGGCAAGCAGGTTTATGAGCTCCTCTCTGGACGCCGCCGTAAACTCCATTGTTGGGGCAAAGGACGAGACCGTCCGCATTGACGGCGGCGGTATCCATGTGGGCGGCGAGGACGGCAAGTATCAGCTGCGCGTGATCGGTAGCATGATCGCCATGACGGACGATGGCTGGGAGCACGCCAAGCTCGCCATCGGGCGTTTCGCCTCGAAGGAGACGGGCGAATACTGGGGCGTCAACGCCGAGGTCATCGGCGGCAAGCTGATCGTAGGCAACAATCTGATAATCGAAAACGTGAACGATATGGGGGTCATGCAGTTCAAGGTGGATGCCGGGGGCGCATGGCTCAATAACGCAACGATGTGCGTGCAGTGCGACGACGGAGGCAAGATCCTGATCGACCCACGGTACGGCATCATGGCGGGCACAGGAGATCTCTACACCGTTGATGGGACTACCGTAAAGCCAAACTTTATAGGAGCTGGCGGGAAGATCATCACGGACAGCTACGGCATCCCGCAGAATGCGAACTTCTATCTGGACGCAAGAACTGGCAAGGCGTACTTCCGTGGCGACGGCGTATTCAACGGAACGATCCACGCAAGAGACGGTGACTTCAGCGGAACCATCAAAGCATCTATCCTGGAGGGAACGCTTACTGGCAGTCCAACGGGCGGCGGCGCGATCAAAGGCGTGTCGTTGGATATTGGCGACGGCGCTTTTGTCGTTAATCAGAACGGCGACGTCCACATTGAACGCGGCACCATCAGCTGGGGCGCCGTGACAGGCACAGACGAGATAGACGATAGGATCTCTTCCGCGCAGAGCAGGGCGGATAGCGCATACTCCTATGCGAGTAGAGCGTCCTCTTCCGCAGCCGATGCCAAGGATCTGGCAAGGAAAATTGCAAACGGTGAGTACAGTAACGGAACTTTTATCAACGGCAGAGAGATATACAGCCCGACAATCTTTGCGAATACGTTTAAGGTCATTCCGGAAACAGAAGCATCAGCCGATTCGTGGACTGGTGGATACGAGCTGTGGGGATATTACGGAAACACACTGTACGATATGTTAAAGATCAGTTACTTTCAAGGCGATGCACCGTTCGTTGTTTTTTCAAGTCCATGCGGCGCATACGCAAGTTGGGATTTCCGCGTATCAAGGTTTTATGGAAGAATTGATTTCTCAGGCGCAAATGTAAGCGGGATCTATGCGAAGTTCAAATAACAATTTGCAAGGGGTTGCCCCTTTGCGGAGAAAGGAGAGGAAATATGCCAGACGATAAAACAAAAGCTTCCGGCGCTTCTGCCGGAACCGCAGAAGAAAAACCGTTAGACCCACCTACAAGGACGGGCTCCATGTCGATCGTCAAGGCCGGGTCGGACTATGTCACCGTCCGTATCTCCTCCATCTCCAAGGCAACGGGCTATGAGATCGTGTGGCGGGAAGCGTCCGTCACAGATATCGAGGGAACACTGGATGTGGGTTCCTCCGGGAGATACACCATCGATGGACTTACCCCGGAGACAGACTATGTGTTCAACTACCGAGGTTACAATGACGACGGCATCGGGCCGTTCATGTCCACGGGCAGAACAGCGACGACGCTTCCGAACAGGCCGGACGATTGGGAGTGGTGGACGAGAATAGAAAGCGGAGGTGACATCGATCTGTCCGCAGACGAATGGAATACGTTTTGCGAGAGGATCAATGAGTTCAGAGCCTATAGCGGTTTCAGCAAATACGCCTTTACAACTGTTGAGACGGGTGATTATATCTACGCCTCCACAGTCAACCGGGCCGTGTCGGCAATACGGGCTATGAACCCGCCGGTGACACCGCCCAGACAGGTATCTTCCGGTTCGAGCGATATAACGGCTGCGTTTTTCTATGGCCTCAGTAACGCTTTGAACAGCATCGAGTGAAAGGATGGTCAATCATGAATCATATTGAAATCGCCCAGGCGATTGCCGGGTATCACAATCTTCTGTCCGAAATTTCCGTGCGCGGCGAGGACGTTCTGCGGATGCGGGACGCACTTGTCGGCATGAGAAACCTGGCTGCACAGCTTGTTCAGGAGACCAACGAACAGCAGACAGCCGAGGCAGAGGAGAAATAAACAGGGGGTGTGCGTTATGGGTAGTTGCCCCTTTGATTACTACACCCTCCCTACCGTTGAATTTGTTGGCGGAGAAACACAGGAGCTTTTGTTCCATGTGTACTCCAATATTGGGAAAAGGCCGTTCAGTCTTGTAAGCTGTACCGCGAACTTTTCTGTTGTGAGCTATCTCAACAAGACGGGCAAGCCTATCATCTCAAAGCAGATGGAGATCAAAACTGCGGGCGAGGTGGACAATATTCTGGCCGTTACCATAGACCCGAAGGAGACGGTGGGGATGAACGGGAAGTACATCTATCAGATCATTATCAAGGATATTTCCGGGGACGTGGAAGTTCCGAAGCAGGGAATATTCCTTGTAGTGAATAACATCAACAAGAGCTTCATTTAACCAGTAAGGAGGAACGAACTATGAACACGACATATTTTCTGAACTGTGTCAGCGGTAATGTCTTTGGTTCCAAGAAGACCCCTGCCCTCCCGGAGCAGTATTACATCGGGCTCAGCACAAGTGCACCAGCTATGGACGGCACCGGCGTAACCGAGCCGAGCGCTTCCGCAGGGTACAAGCGTGTGCTGCTTGACAGTCTCAGCGAGCCTGCCAGTGGCGTTGTCTCAAACGAGAACGACGTCAACTTTGAGGAAAGCACCGCAAACTGGGGCACTGTCACCCACTTTGTCATTTATGACGCAGAGGCCGTGGGAGGCGGGAACCTGCTGATGTACGGCACGCTGTCCACCCCACGTTCTGTGGAGACCGCCACTGTGATGACCATCAAGGCAGGCTACCTGAAGCTGTCTGCTCAGAACCCATCCTGACATTTTGGAGGTAGTCGCAGATGAAAGAGTTTGATATCTTTCTCAACAAACGTCTGACAGAATGCGACATCATTGTTTCGGCTATCCCATACCGTGATGGGCTTACTATCGTCAACCGCATGATCCTGGAGTGCTGCCTGGAAGCCTACCTGCTTCACAAGTTTGTTGCGGTGCAGGCTGGGTCTGAATTGACAAGTCATATTGACCGGATGATAAAGACCTGCCATGAGAAGCTGAACTTTGGGCAGGAGCTGCGGGCAGAAGCAGAATTTTCCTCCGCGTCCAAGATCGCGCCGATCAGCGCTGAAATCGAGCTTGGAGCAGGCCAAGTCTCGCTGTTCGCAAACACCTATGAGCAGGCAGTCTCTAACATTCTGCTGGCGATAGACCCGTTTAAGCTGACGCTGAAAAAGTATCTGGGCGGAAGCTCCTCCGGTATCGCCGTGAACACAGAGCTTCGTAATGTGCTGAAGCGCAGTATTGAGCGGTTTGAGCGCGGCGTGACATTTGGGGCTGCCGTGGACGGTTTGGCCGAACAGAATTTTGAACGGGCCACGGCAGATATCGAGGTGGACGCAGAACTGAAGAATCTGCTTTACAGGGTATACCACTCCGGCGAAGCCATGATGGACATTGCCGCCGTTGTGGAAAGCATACAGCTGCACCGGATTCTCGGCATTGCGGAGGCCGGGATAGAGCTCGACGCCGACATTGGCGGTGGAGCTGTCACCAAGAAATTTCTTACAGCCGAACATGGTATCGATCTGCTGACAGAGGTGACCGAAACCTTTACACAATATATGAAGCCGGAGATGGTCACCGTCGCGCTCGACACGAGCGCAAGTGCGATCCTCCGCAGGTTTCGCAAGGTATCTGAGGTAGACCCGCTCAGTCTTGCGAGCATTGATACTATGACACTCGACGAGCTTGACTATGTTGTTTTGTCAGGATGAGAAGGGGGTAATGTAAATGGGTAAATCTCCAAAGTTGGGGTTGCATCTCATTCCTGAGACAACAACCGAAAACTTTTTGGATTGGCGGCTGAAGGAAAATGGGGAAACCGATGATTCCAACATGATGATCCTGGACGCCGCTGTTGGAGCCGTCAAGGATTGGAAGGACGGTATCGACAGCACCCCCATCACATGGGGGATGTTGAAAAACGGTCTCACAAGACCACCGAGTGCGTAAGGAGGTGAAAGAAGAATGTACGCAATCAAAATGGAGGACGATAAAAGTCTGACCACGACGATCCACTCTACGATCTACCAGGGGGAAAAGAATGCAGATACGCTGGTGTTTGTTGTTCCTGTAATGTATGAGGACACGAACCTGGCCGACTGTACGCTCCTGCTGCGGTATGTACTGCCGAACGGTAAGGGTTACTCTGAGGAGCTGGCTATGTATCCTATCCCACGCAACAAGGACTATTATCAATTCCGCCTGAACGCCACTTCTCATTTTACGGAGAACGTAGGCGATATCGACCTGTGGCTGACGGCGATCAATTTTGAAGACGATGTTGTTCTTCACACCGATACAACAACAGTGACGATCACGCAGCATGTCAAAATTGAAAACCATCTGCCGCCTGAGCGAGTGGATCAGCTGGATAAACTGGCAGCAAAGGTGGAAGGTATGGAGGGCGGTTTTGTCAACAACCTGAAGTACGACAAGGATCAGGAAACACTCCAGCTGACGCACAATGGCGCACCCGTTGGAGACGTGATCGACGTCACGACCATGGTGAACCATGACGACGTGATCTATTTCCCGGATGGCGAACCGGAGAGCGACCCCGACGCCGTTATCTATTTCTGAGGAAGGAGGGGTTCAAGATGGGTATCAGAGTTTCCTATGGCGACAGGAGCGGTATCAACGCAGCCATCGAGAGCGGTGTCATCCCCGAGGACAGCTTTATCATCGGCACATACGGTGACGATGAAGCAGAGCTGATGTTCTACGATAAGCATACCAACATTCGCCATATCGTAGCGCAGACCCGGTTTGACAGCAAGGATGAGGCCATCGCGTACGCAATCTCCCACAGCGAAGTCGGGAACACCGTCACGGTTCTGGAGGACAGCGTTTATACGGCCTATGTAGTGCAGCCGGACTTCTCCCTGAGAGAACTTGGCATGGGCAAGTTCCGCCCGGAGACTATCGAGGAGCTCGTGAGTGGCGTTGCCAAGCTGAACGAAGATGTGACGGAAATCAAGGGCAATATCGACGGCTTGAAAACGGAGACGGATGCACTCGCTGACGAAGTGACAGCCGTGGAGAGTGCCGTTAAAAGCCTTGAAGCAAGCTCGCATATGCACGAAAACAAGGCGCTTCTTGACTCCATCACTGAGGAGCGCATGATTAAATGGGATACCGGTATCGCAGACACCGAGCGTCTCCCGGTTGCCACAGACGAGGATAAAGGCGCCGTACGCAGTACAACGAAGGAAAACGGCGTGTCTGTGGCAGAAGATGGGACAATGGAGGTAAACTCCATGTCCGTTGATAAACTCATGCAGGAAGTCGGCAGCACCATTATCATGCGCTGCGGCTCTGCCACCGAGTGATCGGTGAATAAAAACACAGGAGGAATGTACTATGAGCGAGAAAATTTTTGACATTAGGGCGCAGCTGAAGGGCGATACCCTTGAAAACTGGAATGCGGCGAACCCCGTTCTGTTGGCGAACGAACTCGCCATCGTGACAGTCCCGGCAGAAAGCGGCGCAGTCGCCCAGGAGCCCGCCATTCTTTTCAAGGTAGGCAACGGTACTGACGCATTCAAGGCGCTGCCCTACGTCTCCGCCAAGGCCGCCGATGTGTACGACTGGGCAAAGGCGGCTGCCAAGCCAACCTACAGTGCGAGCGAGATCTCCGGCCTTGCTGATTATATCTCCGGCGAGATCCAGGATACCAACACCCAGTATAAGCTGGAGCAGGACGCCACTGACGGCCACATCCTGAAGCTGTACAGCAAGGCCGTGGGCGCCACTGACTGGACTGTGGAGGCTACCATCACCACTGTGGACACTGAGTACGACGATACCGCTCTGGCCGGTCGTGTGACCGCTCTGGAGACCCTTGTTGGTTCTACCGCAGTAGCTACCCAGATCGCCAACGCCATTGCCGCTCTGAACCTGGCTGAAACCTATGCCACAAAGAACGAGCTTAAGGCTGTGTCTGATCTGGTTGGCGCATTGCCCGAGGGCGCAACAGCCACCACCGTGGTGGGCTATGTGGATGAGAAGGCCGCTGCCGCTGAGTACGACGATACCGAAGTGAAGGCCAGCATCCAGGCCAACACCACCGCCATTGCCACCCTGAACGGCACCGGCGAGGGCAGCGTGGACAAGAAGGTGGCCGACGCCGTGGCCGCTATCGTGGCCGATGCTCCTGAGGCCTACGACACCCTGAAGGAGATCTCCGACTGGATCAGCAGCCACGCAGAGGACGCCTCCGCCATGAACTCCCAGATCAACACCAACAAGACCGACATCGCTGCCCTGAAGGCACTGGTGGGCACTCTGCCCGAAACCGCCGAGGCACAGACCGTTGTAGACTATATCTCCGAGGTTGTGGGCGTGGAGCTGGGTAAGCTGGGCGATCTGGCCTCCAAGGATAAGGTGGCCAAGACTGACCTTGAAGACGCTCTGAAAACCGAGATCGATGGCAAGGCAAACGATGCCGACCTGGCGGCTGTCGCCAAGAGCGGCAAAATTGCCGACCTGGTTCAGGACGCAGGCAGCTATATCGTCCTGAACTGCGGCAGCGCAACTACCGTTATTTAATCAAGATAATTAAATAGCGAACAGCGAAAACAAGCCCGCCTCGTCTTGGTTGACGGGGCGGGTCTTGTGATAAAGGAGGGCTTATGAGCGCAATGGAATTTATGGGCCGTGTGCAGACCAAGCGCGACACAAGCGCAAACTGGACGGCGGCCAACCCTGTCCTACTGGACGGGGAAGAGATCCTTGTTGACACTGCCAGCGGTGAGGTACGCAAGAAGATCGGCGACGGTGTGAACCCCTACATCAAATTGCCATTTGCAGACGAGGCGATCCGCAATCTGATCGGCGAAAGGGTCGCCACGAACCAAGGTGTGGAGCACGCCGGAAAATTTCTCGGGATCGGCGCAGACGGTTTGGTAAAGCCGATCACACAGCCCACCGGCGGAGGCGCGAAAACATGGGGCGACCTGGCCGGTATTACAAGCTGAGCGAAAGGAGTGAACAACAATGGAATATACGACAAAAGCAAACATGAAAAAGCCCGGATATAACGATACAGTCGATATCCAGGATATCAACGATAATTTTGATACCGTAGACGAACACATCGGTGCTTCCATCGTATCCACCGAGGGGGTACACGGTCTGCGGTTCAACACGCAGGACGAGGTGCTGGAGGTCTACAACGAGGCCACGGGTGCCTGGGAAGAGGTGGCAGGCGGCGCAGGGGGCATCGCTCCGCTGGACGTGAGCGGCATCTCCGTGGATGTTGGCAACGGGCGTGTCTACCTGAAGTGGAGCGACCCGGAGGACACCGAGATCCAGGGTACCGTGGTGTGTGAATGGGGCGGCACAAAGGTGGTGCGGAAGGCCGGGAGCTATCCTACCGGTGTAAAGGACGGCGTGCTTGTAGTGGACAACACTACCCGTGACGCATACAAGGATACGGCATTCACCGACTCCGGCCTTACAAACGGGACTACCTACTACTACCAGTTCTTCCCCTATTCCACCGGGAGGACTGTAAACGTGAACGAGGTCAACCGCATTTCGGCCACCCCGAACCGGAAGCCCATCGACACCGTGCCCACTCAGAACGGTACGCTCACCTACAACGGCTCTTCTCAGTCCCCTACTTGGACTGGGTATGACAGCAACAAAATGACGATGGACGGCGTGACAAGCGGCATCAACGCAGGTGATTACACAGCGACCTTCACTCCGCTGGACGACTACTGCTGGAACGATGGCACCACAGCAGCGAAAAGTGTTCAGTGGACGATCAATCGACAGAGTACCGCTATACCCGTTCAGAGCGGCACGCTTACCTACAACGGAAGCGCACAGTCCCCTACTTGGACTGGGTATGACAGCAACAAAATGACGATGGGCGGTACCACTTCCGGGACTAATGCAGGAAGCTACAATGCCACCTTTACCATTGAGTCAAACTACATCTGGGCAGATGGAACAATTACTGCAAAAACGGTAGCGTGGAATATCAACAAGAAGGCCGGTTCGCTGGGCATCAATCCAACCTCTATCACGCTTAACCTTGACAAGAAAACAGCAACGATCGCTGTAACTCGTGAAGGCGATGGGACAATCAGCGCTACATCCAGCAATACCAGTGTAGCCACGGTGAGTGTGAACGGAAATACCATTACGGTAAGTCATGTAAATCAAACTAATGGTACTGCCACCATCACAGTGAAGGTAGCCGAGGGTACAAATCACCTTGCTCCAGCCAACAAGACCTGCGCCGTTACGGCAACATTTATTGTGGCAACGTTGAACGACAACTCTTGGGCGGCCATCAGCTCCGTTTCCGCAACGGGCGCCAACTATTGGAGCGTGGGCGACCGTAAGAGTGTCCACATCAACGGCACGGTTGGCACTCTGGCCGTCAACGCAACGTACTGGGTGTACATTTTGGGCTTCAACCACAACGAGTCGAAGGAGGGTAAGGGCATCCACTTCGGTGGGTTCAAGACCGCTCAGACAGGCGGTACCGATATCTGTCTGGTAGACAGCTACTACAACAGTTATCAGAGCTACAACGGCACCAAGTATTTCCAGATGAACCACAGAAACTCCAGCCAATACGGTTCCAACTACGGCGGTTGGGCGGCCTGCGATATGCGGTACGACATTCTCGGTTCTACCGACAAAGCCCCATCTGGATATGGTTCTGATAAGTCCACCTCTGCCACCGGGCAGGATCCCTCAACGACTTGCGCAACAAAGCCCGTGGCCAACACGTTGATGGCGGCGCTTCCAGCAGACCTTCGTGCGGTGATGAAGCCCATGACAAAGTTCACGGACAACAAGGGTAACAGCTCCAACGTAGCAGGCAACGTGACGCAGACCATCGACTACCTTCCCCTTCTGGCCGAGTTCGAGATCTTCGGAGCGAGAAGTTACGCCAATCAGTATGAGCAGAATTATCAGGCGCAGTACGCCTATTATTCTGCTGGTAACTCGAAGGTGAAGTACCGCCATAGTTCCACGGGCTCCACTGCTTTTTGGTGGGAGCGTTCCCCTTATTACAACAACAGCTACTACTTCTGCTTTGTGTACACCAACGGCATCGCCGACTACAACACTGCGAGTTGTTCCTTTGGGCTGGCCCCCGCTTTCAAAATCTAATCCAAAATCGAATAAATCCGCCAGCGAAAGCTGGCGGAGAGACCAGCCATGGAAACAAAAAAAAGCAATCACCCCGACCTGCTGTGGGCCTTGCAGCCTGCGGCAGGAGCGGGGCGTTTGAATATTCCGGGAACAAAAGGAGTGAAAAAATATGTCAGTTCTAAAGTCCCACCGTTCGGAGAGCAAGGCGGAATATGTGAGTATCGCAAATCAGATATGCAATGACACCATCGAGTTCTTGTCACGGCTTTCCGCACGCTATTCCAGGCTGTTAGCGCCAAAGACCGCAGGGCTTGCGGCGGACGTACTCATCTACGCCGAGTCCGCTAACAACACCTACCCGTCAGACAAGGTAAAGGCCGAGAAGCGGGAGGAGTACCTTGTCAGCGCAGCGGCCTCTCTGCACTCACTCGACGATATGCTCGCGCATTGCTACGAAATCATGATGAAGAACCCGGAGGGGTGTTTTGTCGGGAGCGACGGCAAGCGCACGGTCAGCTCCTCAGAGGCGACACGCAAGTTAGAAAATATGTCGCAGGAGTTAGGTGAGCTCATCGACAAGGAGGGTAACAAGCTTGCAGGCGTAATGAAGTCAGACAAGGAACGCGCCAAAGCCGCCAGGCAATCCGCCAGGAAGAAGGAGGTGGAGCAGGAACAGGAGGAAACGGCGCAAGAAGAGCCAACGCAAGAAAATTCTGTAGAAAGGACATAAAAGTTTTGCTATATGGGTGTGTTTCTGTAAAACGTGTCGATTGTCTCAGTGCAGTCGCTGTCCACTGCTAATTGGTGGGAGCGTTCCCCTAATTACAACAACAGCAACAACTTCTGCAATGTGAACACCAACGGCAACGCCAACAACAACAATGCGAGTAATTCCAATGGGCTGGCCCCCGATTTCGTATGCCAGAAATGGCTGGGTTGAACACAGTAACTCCGAAGGCGAGTGAACTATAACCCATACGAAAGGAGAAGCACTTCCCGTCTGGTGCGTGAACACCAGCAAAACTGCCACTTGATACTGCTGCACGAACGCCGCCGGGAAACCGAGCGTGCATGGCGAAGGACGCACCTTACTTCGTTTCATGTGTAGGAGTAAAGCCGGTTATACGGTGTCCTACAAGACACCGGTACAAGTGGCGAATAAAAATTATTATTATGAGCCGTAGAAAAGGCAGATATGAAAGACGCCAGGAAAGGCGTGAAGAAAACCGCATCAAGAGATGCAAGGAAGTTGGAGGCCTCAAGGAAGTCTTTAGCTTCAAGGATATGTATATGGCAGGCAAGAAATGCTGCAACGGAGTGCGATGGAAGAACAGCGTACAGAGGTTCGAGCAGCATCTGTTCTCAGGCACGGCCAAACGGCGGCGTGAGCTGCTCGACGGGACATGGAAGCCGGGTCACTATGTACACTTTACGCTGTGCGAGCGTGGAAAAGTGCGTCCAATCGACGCCCCGCGCATTCAGGACAGGCAAGTCCACAAGGTGTACACGAAAAAGGTTTTGCTTCCGCTCTATATGCCGCACATGATATACAACAATGGCGCCAGTTTGCCCGGAAAAGGCTTTGAATTTTCCAAGCGGCAGCTGAGAGAGGAGCTTCGGTGGCATTTCAGGCGGTATGGCCGCGAGGGGCAAATCATTCTCATCGACTTCAAGCAGTTCTTCCCTTCCGTATCTCATGAGGAGCTGTTCAAGCGGCACGACAAGTATATTCTTAACCCGGAAATCAGGAAAGTGGGCGACGATGTTATCAACACTGTGCCCGGTGGGAAGGGTATGCCGCTGGGCGTGGAGCCGAGCCAGGCTGAAATGATCGCTTTCCCGTCCGAACTCGACAACTACGTCAAGTGCCAGCTTCAGATGGACTGCGCCGGGCACTATATGGACGACTACTACATCATCGTCCCGCCGGGTAAAGACCCGAAGGAAATCATGCGGCTTGTTACGGACAAGGCGGAGAGCCTGAAGCTGACTGTCAGCCGCACAAAATCCAAAATCATCCCGCTGACCAAGCCGTTCCGATACTGTAAAGCAAAATACACACTGACGGAAACAGGCAGAGTCGTTGTAAACGGCAACAGGGACAGCGTGAAGCGGGCGAGGAGAAAGATAAAAGCGTTCTATCAGAAGATACAAAACGGTGAGATGGACTATGAAGACCTGTGGACTTCAGTGAACGGTATGCTGGCCTACTTTGAGTCCTATGACGACCACACACGGGTGCTGAAGCTGCGCAGGCTCTTTTACGCTATCTTCGGGTTCTCCTGCGAACGCATCGAAAACTTCAGAATGAGAGGAGCAGAACATGAAATACATTGCACACAGACGCTTTAAGAGCAACGCCATCTGTGGCCACGTTAATATCCCAGCGCTCACAGAGCTTGAGAGCAGAGATGGGGTCATTATGCTTGGCGAGAAGCCAATTTGCTACGAAAAGAGCGAAAACGCCCACCAATTCTTTGCGCAGAATGAGGACGGCAACGGTCTGAAGCGTGGGCAGCTTACACAGGCGATCCAGAAAACGCTTGGGAAGCGGGACGAACGCCATCAGGAGCGGTGGGACAAGGTGTGGGATGACCCGGATTGTCAGAAGTATAAGCGAGCTGACCACGAAGACTACTGGCTTTGGAACCACGAATGGTTCCTCGCAGACATTGATACGCTGCGTCACATTGCCGCACTTGTCGGCTCAAAGGAGGTTTGAAATCATGTATCGGATTATCAATATGCAGGGCGACGAGCTTGGCATGGTGGATCAAGTGCTTTACATCAAGGTCACCGAAAGCGGCAGCTTCGCTCCGTGCGCACAGGAAGAGGCTGTCGGCGTGGCTTTGAACAGCGAGGCATATAATTTGCTGGGGCACGACGACATTGAGGGTGCGGACACCGTTATCGTTTCCAAATGCGATGGCGGGGCGATCATGGCGAGCCAACAGAACGCTCTGGACAATATGCTTATCACGATGTTGGAGGGCTGAGAAATGAAAGAAAGAATTAAAAATCTCTATCGGGGCAGCTCTGTTGACGCAAACGGGCTGCTGAAAGCGGTACAGCGTGGGTGGCTAACCCTTGAGGACGTTGTGGAGATCGTCGGCGAGGAAAACGCTGGCGAGGTCATCAAGAATGCAAAGCTTCAGGAGATCTCCAAAGCCTGTAACACGGTCATCGTGTCCGGAGTAGACGTCACCCTTGGTGAGGAGACCGTCCATTTCAATCTGAGCATTGAAGACCAGACGAACATCGCTAACCTGTTCCGCGTGGTGGAGCTGGGCGGTACAGAGTTCCCATATCAGTCTGACGGCGGCGTGTGCCGCATTTACACCGCACAGGAGATTGCTACGATCTATATCGCCGCACAGACCCTTATCACCACGCAGACCACATATCACAACGAGCTGAAGTCGTATGTCCTGTCCCTGAAGGACACGGATAAGATCACGGCTGTCACTTACGGTATGACGCTTCCGAAAAAGTATCAGACCGAAATGCAGTCCAAACTCGCCGTGGCACAGGCGCAAATGGAAGCTATCGTTGCCCGTATGAACGAGGTGGTGAGCAGTAATGCCGAGGCGTAAAGCAAGCGAGTGGCTTCTGAGCGTTCTGCTGTGGGTGTGGGTCGGAACCTTCTACTTCTTCATTGAAGTCGCGTGGAAAACCGCACATGGCAGGCCGGAGGCCATAAGCTGGACAATGCTGGCGCTTGCGATCCTCCTTGCCGTTCCCATGGAGCGGTTCGGAGCGGAGCTGCCATGGAAAATGTCGCTGCTGTTACAGGCTGTAATCTGCGCCTGCGGTATCGCCGTCGTGGAACTCGCCGCCGGGGTCGTCCTGAATATCTGGCTGGGGCTTGGTATCTGGGATTACTCCGCCATGCCGTGGAATTTGCTGGGGCAGATATGTCCGCAGTTCTTCCTGGTGTGGATCGCCCTTTCCATGTTCGGCATCGTGATGCTGGACTGGATGCGATATACCATCGAGGGCGGCGAGAGACCACATTACAAACTGGTATAAATACCAAATACGAATTTGAAAATAGGGTCGTGCCTTGACGGTGCGACCCTCTATACATAGGAGGTGATTCCATTGAACGAGAAAACCATTTGGAATTTCCTGAAGTCAAACGGTCTGAACGACTATGGGGCCGCTGGACTGATGGGAAACCTCTTTGCGGAGTCCGGGCTGAAGCCGAACAATCTCCAAAACAGCTATGAGGAGCCGCTGGGCATGAATGACAATGCCTATGTTGCCGCCGTTGACAGCGGAAGCTACACCCGGTTTGCGGATGACCGGGCCGGGTTCGGTCTGGCACAGTGGACATATCCATCCCGCAAGAAGGCTCTTCTTGCCTTCTGCAAGGCTCAGGGAGCTTCGATAGGAAACCTTGACGCCCAGCTCAAGTTCCTCATGAAAGAGCTGTCAGAGAGCTACCCTGACGTCCTGCGGGCACTTCAGAGCGCCACGTCTGTTTTGGAGGCGTCGAACGCAGTCCTGTTCAATTTTGAACGACCCGCCAATCAGAGCAAGGGCGTGCAGGATAAGCGCTGCTCCTACGGCATGAGCTATTACAATAAATATGCTGGGAAAGGAGAAACAGAAATCCATATGAGCAATAGTCCGTTGGTTACATATACAGGGCTTACCTTTAACTGTAACTCCCCACGAAATCACGTTATTGACAGACTGACCATTCATTGCTTTGTTGGTCAGGTGAATGCAAAGCGTGGCTGTCAGGTGTTCCAGAACAGCACTGCATCATCCTGCAATTATGTGGTCGGATGTGACGGAAGTATCGGGCTTTCTGTGGAGGAGAAGAACCGTAGCTGGTGTACTTCAAGCCGAGAGAATGACCATCGTGCCATCACCATTGAATGTGCAAGCGATAATTTCCATCCATATGCTGTAACCGATAAGGCATACGCCGCCTTGCTCGACCTTGTGACAGATATCTGCCGTCGCAACGGAAAGGCGAAGCTGCTTTGGTTTGAGAGCAAGGAGAAGTCTCTTGCCTATACGCCAAATGAGGGTGAGATGCTGATGACCGTCCATCGGTGGTACGCAAACAAAGCGTGTCCTGGCGACTGGCTCTATCAGCGTCACAACAAAATCATGGACGAGGTAAACGCTCGTTTGGCGAAGGATGAGGAATGCGCAAAGAATGATGAAAGCGAGGCATTGGAAATGAACATTACGAAGGAAGATCTGAAGGCCATGATCCGGGAAACCGTTGTTGAGGTATACAACGAGATGAATCCGCTCTATGAGGACATCAAGGATGTCCCAGATTATTGGAAGGCCACAGCTCAGAAGCTGCTTGACGCTGAAGCTGTCAATGGTGGCACCAGCAAAGAGGTGTGTGCTACCGACCTGAACCTGCGGCGGGAAACCCTGAAGGCTGCTATTATCTCTTCTCTGTACCACGATTTCACGGAAACCGATGGGGCTGAGCACGAATAAGCAATCTTACGAAAATAACAACATAAGGAGGCGTGTGATATGACTTGGACAGATATTGTAAAGCTCGTTATCTATACTCTTATCATCGTCATTCCACTGGTGTATAACCTCTGGAAGTATGTGAAATTGGCGATGCAAGGGAAAAATTGGAAACCAATTCTCAAGCTGGTGATGGACTTCATGAGTACCGCTGAGGGGATGTATGACAGCGGCGCAGACCGTAAGGAGTGGGTAATGTCGATGGTGGAGACCGCCGCAAAATCCATTGGCTCTACGGTCAACATGGATGAAGTCAGCGAGATGATCGACAACCTGTGCAAGATGAGCAAGAGCGTCAATATTGGCGGTGCAACAAAGAGCAAGTGATAAGGGGGTGAGAGGCCATGTCTATCAATGAAATACAAGACATTGTGTTGAAGGGTGGCGGCGCACTGATCGCCTTGATGACCATCATTCAAATCACTCCGATTAAAGTCAATCCCTGGTCTGGGATCTCCAAGGCGTTTGGTAAGTTGGTCGGTAAGTTTGGCCGCATCATCAACGCAGATGTCCTTTCGGAGATTGAAGAGATCAAGCACCAGCAAAAGGAAACACAGAGCAAGCTGGATGAGCATATTCGCTTTGACAGTGAGCGTGATGCAGATACACATCGGCAGAGAATTTTAAGGTTTGATACAGACCTTGTGGACGGAAGAAATTTTACGCATGAATACTTTGCCGATATGCTGCTGGATATTGACTACTACGAGAAATACTGTGCGGTACACCCTGACTACAGGAACAATCGTGCCGTATTGGCGATTGCAAATATTAAAAGGGTGTTCCAGCTTCACGAAGAAAACAACGATTTTCTTAAATAATCAATTCACCCCATGGCACTGTCATGGGCCGTGTGACTGACACGGATCAACCTGAAACTCTCGGTTACCTTCCTTTACGGAAGGCAAGTGGTTGACAGGCAACGATAAAATCGGTCATTAGGGGGAAGTGCGGTAGCCTACGGGCACCCTCTTCCCCCTTAAATTTTTACTCTGCGCAAATAGCAATCGATGTTGACTTTGGCCTATCTTTTGTATATAATAGTGTTGAAGAAATGTTTGCATTATTACATAGAGAGATTGTTGGTGTAACACATGGTTGAACTTTTCTCAGCCCGGTCTATAAAAACTTCTTTGGATTCTATTCGGCAAGGATCGGCTGGGTTGGATGCGCATAGGACAGCCATGTTGAACCGAGTTCCAAACACTGGTGATTGGGCAAAATTTCCTTGTGAGCATTTATCTATGAAGGACTTGGCATATCTTACTGCGAAGACTGGTCATGAGTTCGCTATTCTGCGTGGTAAACACGAAGATATTTTGTTTCACGGGGATTCGTATCGGTGTTCCTTTGACGGAGTGTTGAATGATATGATACGTTCAAAACGTCTCATCATATATGGACACTCTCATCCCGGAGAGAATATTCCGATGCCGTCTACACAAGATAGGCTTGCCCTAAAAGAAATCGGGCAAGCTGAAAGCCACCTTATTTCTGGTCTAACCGGATATGAGGTTACTTATACATCAGATCAGTTTGAACCTATGTAAAGGAGGAATAAGTATGTTAAGCGTAGAGAGCGCAAGAAAAATCGGGATAAATGCTTGCATTGACAAGATTGGACGTGACTTTGTCATGGCTCATAAAGATTCCTCCACATCCGCCTATGGTGAGTGCGAGGACGGTGTATTCTGTTTCGTTGGCGTTGACGACAACCCGGTGCGTAGCCAAAGAGATGATACGCTTGTGCTGGACAGTCAAACGTCTTTCCCGTATCGGGCCAGTTGCAGCGTCAATCTTCAGAACGGAACCGCAAAATTTATTGAGTGCGTTAGTCCGGCCTAAAGGCAATAGTCGTGTAAGTAACAGACCTGTAGTTTATATCTTTGAGAGCTTCCCAGTTTTGGGTGGCTCTCATTTTTTTGCGCAGAAAAAACAAGGCACCGATATGGCCATTGCCACGTCAATGCCTTTGTTTTCGTTTATGCCCACAGCAGCCGTTTATAGGCTCATAGAGCGGCTTTAATCTCGGGAATATCCCAGGTCGTTTGAGCCACAAAAGCCTTTCTGTGGCCACGCAGCGGGCCAGCTCGTTATAAATAGGGTATAGTTTTTGTAACCTTGCCTGTGAGGTGTTTTTCGATATGTTCTTGTGCCTGTTCCTCGCTGTCAAACTTCATTACATCGTCGAAGTTGTCAGTGTAGTCCATGTCCTTGTTGACAAAATACTTTTTGCCATCAATCTCCACGACGATGTAGTAGAAGCCTCTGCTCATAAGTATCACCCCGGTTGCGTATGGCCTTGGTTTATTGTAACTGTTCGCCTTATTATATCAAAGGCTGTCTGTCATATCAAGCCTTCAAAAAAAAGAAATGCCCCTGCAAAAAAAAACATGCAGGGGCATTCTCCTATTGCCGAGTCCTTTTCATGGTTTGTCGTAAAAGTGTCGTAAAACTGAGAAATTTTGAACTGTTTATGCCCGGAAAGCATTGGTATCACTGGGTTTTACTTTTACATGGGTTTCATGGTGGGGAAAAGTATTTCAGCCCCGCATATCTTATTATAAGTTCTTATATCTTCGCTTTCATACGGTTTGCTGTAACTTTTCATGATGTAACCTCTTATAACTTCTTATAATTTCTTAACGGTTTGTCGTAAAAATTGTCGTAAAACTCAGCTTACTTTGATCTTGCCTTCGAGGTTTGCGAAGCTCGCTTTCTTGCGATCCTTGGTTGCCTCATTGTAGATGTTCATGGTTGTTGTGATGTCGGCATGGCCCATGATTTCTTGTATGATTTTTAGGTCTCTCTCGTTCTCGCAAAAACGAGTACAGAAAGTATGGCGCAAATTGTGTGCGGAAAAATGTGGAAGAAGTATTGGATCACGATGTTCTGATTTGGCACGGGTTGTTTCGTCCTTGTTGTAGTCGGCTATCACTCTCCAGATTGCTCTGTTTACGCAATGCGGGCTCAGAGTTTCCCCAAATCTGTTTGAGAAAATAAAGCCGCTGTAATCGTCAACTACCTTCCTATTAAACCCATGTTCCATCTGGCGGAGTCTCTCTTCCAAAAGAGCATGGCGAACTTCTGATAGCATTGGAACGATCCTCGTACCAGCCTTTGTCTTCGGAGTCGTAATGTGGAATGCGCATTTCTCCTTGTTGTACCTTCGATAAATAAGGCTATGGTCAATGTGGATGATGCCTTCCTCAAAATCGCAGTCATCCCAACGAAGGCCAACGATTTCTCCGACCCTACCCCCTGTGCCGAGCATAACAGTAAAGAGTGGAAGCCAATGCCTATACCTTGAATTGGCGACATAGTTGACAAATGCATCCTGCTGCTCTATTGTCAGAGCATGTCTTTTAGGTGTTTCCCAATCGTGGCTTCGTTTTATCTCGGCCATAACACCGTCTGTTGGATTGATACGGATCACTCCGTCTCTTACCGCTACTGTAAACACAGGATGAAGGATTGTATGGATAATCTCCATGCTGTTCGGTTTGAACCCCTTATCCTTGATGAGAGAAATGTAGAACTTCTTAATGTCGCTGTACTTTATCTTCGCTATGCTCTTGGTTCCAAGCCCATCACGGACATGCATATCATACATATAAATATAGTTGCTCTTTGTCGATTTTTTAAGTTCATATTTCGTTTCGATATAATCGTCAAAGAAGCGATTGAGCGATGTACGATACGCAGAAAAAGAATCTACGCCGTCTTCAAGGTCACGCCGTATCTGTTTTTCCATCTCGCGGAGGGACTTCTCGCACTTCTTCCCGGTTGGCACTTTGTCTGTGTCAACCAATTTCCAGCTGTATACGCTGTGTCTTTCCCCCTTTACATCATTATACTTGTACTCATACTTTCCATCTTTGCGCTGGCTTTCGCCCTGGCGCAAGAGCCTGCCTCTATCGTCCTTTCTTTTTTCGGACATGGACGCTCCTTTCCGAAAATGGACTTGGCATAGTATTATGTATTATACCAAGTCCAAATTCTTTTTTCAAGAGACAGCAGTTCAAAATATAGAAATATAGAGATTCAAACGGAACTCATATTATCTATGATTTTCTCAAATATTTTACGTTTAATTTGCGGTCTGCTTCCATTCCAGAGGATATAATCTGCGTCTCTATTTTCTTCAATTATTCTCCTCAACTTGTTTTCACCAATACGGAAGTATCTTGCCGCTTCTTCAACACTTAACGTATACTTCATCCAAACAGGGACTTCGGCGTTCACCCTTGTACCTACCTTTCTTATAGTGAAGGCGGGCCAGGATTTACTGGCCCGCCATTTTTTATGCTCCGGTGGAACCCCATCCGCCATTCCTTACGCCGTCGGCGTCGTCGGAATATGTAACGCCGAATGGGACGAAGATCGCTTGCATGAAGCGGTCTCCCGCTTTAATCTCCAAAACCTTCTCCTGGTGAGAGTCGTTCGTAACCTTTGCGTAGATATGGCCCTCATTGTCGGAGTTGTAGTAATCGCTGTCAATGACGCCAATGGTGTTATCGAGCTGCATACGGTACTTAGTTCCAAGTCCGCTTCGTGGAGCGCAGCACAGCCACCAACCCTCGTCGATCCTGACGCGGATGCATGTGGGAATCTTTGCGGATGCGCCGGGTTCCAGTGTGACGTTGACGGGAGAGACAAAATCGTACCCGGCAGAGCCGGCAGTTGACCGTTTGGGGATGGCAACACAGTCATACATGGCTTTTGCCTCAGCTTCGCTGGCGCCGAACGCGTCTTTTACCGCTTCATAGAACTGCCCGAAGCTGACTTTCTCAAACTCTCCAACTCTTTGCATGGCGCACCTCAATCCTTGCGGATAGCACGATACAGCAGGTTTCCAACAAGAGCTCCGATTGCCGCCATCAGGAAAGTTTCCAGAGGCGACACCTCGAAGGCGCTTTCAAGTTCAACACCCGTTTCAATATCAGCGTCGTCATCGGAGCAAGCTGTAGTGATCGTTGGTACACTGTCGTTCCAAAATTCAGAGACAGTCTTCTTTACCACCTTGCCCAGGTCGTTGTACTCATAGGTCGTTTCGGTGGTATTGTTTGCAAGTTTTAACATAGCGAGTTCTCCTTTATTTTGTTTTGATGTAAAGACCGCAGTGGCACATACCTTCATCCATCTCACGGAACTCCTTGCACATACACTTGGTATCCGCATTTTTAAGAATGGAGCAGGGGCAGTAGCCGGAATTGTCTTTCAGTTTCTGCTTGATTTCCCTGACATAGGTTTCATCGGGGTTTAATCTGATGTTCATTCAGCTGATCCTTTCTGCATATTGGTTGTCTGAGGCAAGTTCAATGCCAAGAGTCTCGTCAAACCGATGGGGCTTGTTCGGGATAAACCGGCCAAACTTGACGATGATGTTGCAAAACTGTTTAAGTAGGGCCACCTCGTCCTCTATCTCTTCCGGGTAGTACCCGGTGTAGATAACGAAAGGAGCTTGGCACCCATTCCGACGGAAGGTGAAGATCAGTTCTGCAAGCTCTCCTACCTGCATGATAGGCTCAAGGCCGCCGACGACGACTGCTTTTGTGATTGGGTTCCCCATGAAGTGTTGAAACAGAACATCGTCTGGAATGTCCTTGATTGGAGCCTGGGCGAGGGGTGCGTTTTGGCACACCCCTACGTCCAGTCCGGACTCCGTACAACACTTGAAGTCACAGAAGCAGGTGTTGATAAACATAGCAGGCTCCCTGAAGTTCAGGAAGTCTTCTTCTATAACTCCTTTGACCCGCATTACATGACCTCTCCTTTTGAGAGAACGTTGTACCACTTACGATGGCTGAACTCGTTTTTGCGGATCTTCTGATAGCTGCTGACAGGGGTGTAGAAACCCACTACGCGAGCGTATGTATCCGCCACGGGTTTTCCGCACACAGGGCACTCGCTTGTGCCGATGAAGGCGTGCTTATCTTCGCAAACCGAGATCTTTGTTGTGAACGCGAAGTAGATAACACCCTGCTGAGCAACGTAGTTGAGCATATCCCATGCGGTCTCCTCACTGGGGAACCGCCCTTCGATGTTGATGTGAGAGATACAGCCGCCGCCACACTTCTTATCAAAGAGAGAGCCGAGACGGCACTTCTCCTGAATAGTACACTTCTCCATCAAGGGAATCCACTGGTTAGAGTAGATGAAGTATTTATCCTGCTCATACAGAAGATTATCAGCAGCGCAGATAACTCCGGCACAGTTTTCTGCCGGGATCATCTCAAGATTGAAAGTGAAGTCGCACTCAAAATTGTCTTTCACATCGTTGATGACATCAAGGATTTCGGTTGCGAACTCAACAGCTTCGTCCGAGTAGGACTTGTTGCCAAGCTCATCCTCTTCGATGAACCCAAACAGATCCATGACCTCATACATCCCAATGCCGCCGATGGTGCAGAACTGCTTGTCCAGCTCAACAGCACCGTCACGGTAGTTGGGGAGGAGCCCCTTCTCAATGTTGCGTTTGAGAATGTGGCGCATGGATGTGAGTGCCTTGCAGTCCAGAAGGACACGCTCGCGCAGAATGTCGAGGTATTTCTTTCTGTTCATTTTGCTCTCATAGGCGATACGAACGAGGTTCACTGTGCTGACCCGGCAGGAGCCAACACTCAGAGCCGTGCCTCCGATTGAGTTGATGAAGGCGTTGAGTTTACTGGTGTCTGACAACAGTCTGCAACAGTTGCTCAGGATACCAATATTGTCACTAACAAAGAAGTTGGAATCAGACCACTTGATATTGTGTGCGCTGGCCCAACGTGCGAACTCCTCATCCTGGAACTTGCCGTCCTTGTAGTACAGAGAGTAAGTAAGAACCGGGTAGGTGAACATATTAGTCTCACGGATTTCCGAGACGACCTCCATAAACACCTTTTGAAGGGAGATAAGGTCTTCAATGTGGTCAATGGCGAGAGTCCCGTCCGGGAACTCCACGCCACCGAACAAAGACTCCAGGTAGGGCCGGTCAAAGATCGACACGTTGGTGAAGGAGCTCTGGTCAATGCGGAGGAAGGGCTGGTTTAGCCGATAGATCAGCTTCTGGAACTGTTGACGGAGATAGTAGTCCGGGTTTTTCATGCAGTAACCCGCCTCCACATCGCTCTTCCAGAAGTACCATGCCCAGATCAGCACGTTTGGGAGACCGACTGCGCCAGACTGCCGGTTGGATAGGAAGGACACGAACTCGATCACATCGTCAAAGTAAGTCGTCAAATGCTTCGGCGGCTGGTTATTGTAGTTGTCGAGAAAGAAAAGCCCCTCTGTAGCAAGTCTGGACAGGTCATTGGCCCAACAGTACGGGAAATAGCTTGCCGTAGTGCTGTCGTTCAGGTAGAACCCCTTGCTGAACTCCTGCTCCAGCCACTGCTTCGCCGTACGCAAGCCCCACTGCTTCTTGATGGTGAGAAAAATCTTGTTCAGTGCGAACAGTTTGTCCTCGCTTTTGGCCTTTTCGGTCATAAAGCTCCGGATATCCTTGTGATTGGCGTTTGCGTTGGGATCTATAGAGGCATCCGCCATCGTATCCTTATCAACAAAGTTGTCGATAAACTCAGAGAAGTCAAGCTGGCTCGGGTGAATACCGTTGATGTATTCAAAATCCTCGCCGTACTTCTTTTTCAAGTCCTCAAGGCAACGTTCAAAGTCTCTTGACAGCTTCAAAGTTATATCCATTGTCATTCCTCCCGGTTATTGATCCAAGTATTTGCGGCTGAGAAGTTCAACAGCTCACCGTTGACCTTCAGAACCGGGACTTGGTTGATGCCCAGGGACAACATTTCTTCAACAGAGTTGTTCTCCTGGTATGCGATCCCCTTTTCTTCCAGCTTTTTCTTCAACACCTTGCATTTTGGGCAGTCAGTAGAATAAAGCACGATCATTTCCGGCATCCCTCCTTCCTGTTCTGTTTTACGCAGACTCTTCATTGAGCATTTTCCAACGAAACCTCTTGTCCGGCAGAATATGCCCGTTATCTTCCATTTGAAAGCGTTTATCGTAGTCATGTATTGTGTGCCCGTTTGGCAAAAAGGTTCTTATGCTGTCGGCGTCCCACTTCAACATAAGCTGCCATAAATCTGGGTAGTTGTGGCGCAGCTGACGGAGCTGGTCTACGCCTTGATTGTGACAGAACCAGCACCCACCCCGTGTGGAAGTGGCGTATATCGGAGACAGAAGATCGTTTTCTTCACACCACCTACGGCAATCTACTTCTGTCCATCTGACAGCGGCAAGCGGAGACACCTTTTTCACACCGTCCAGCCTTGCTAAGCGCTCCGGTTCGTCTGCGGCAATGCCGACATATTGAACGGCATCCTTCGATTGCTTTGCGCATCTGTCTATTGCGGCGGTTTTCAGTCTGCTATTGCACCACGGGCCACGCTGCAAGGGCCATCCGTAAATTTTGCCTGCAAACTTCCCAGACTCATACTTTGTGTAGAACTGCCTCTCATAGGTTAGCACCCCCCCCGCATGGCGCAGACGTGCTCTACCTCGATACCGAGCCTCCGCTTGATCTCTTTGTCGGCCTTCTCCTTAAACGCAACCATTGGAGGAGGGTCTGCCGGAATGGTGTCGGTTGCCCACAGCTCCGCTGTAACGATACGATCAATCGGCCAACCAAGTATCTCGCAAGCGCCTATGCAAGCCATGCTGTCCTTTCCATAGGAGAGAGACAGGATATGTTCAGTTCCCATTTATTTTTTCACTCTTTCGTATTGTCTGTATGTGATTTTATTGACCTCGCCATACGTTTGCTCCCAGTTGTACACACGAACAGCCGGTATGCTCTTCTCGTCAATACCGCGATTGTGCGGGGCGTCCATCAATATCTTCTGGTATTTCCCACCGGTCAGATTGTGTACGCCGTCGTCAATCAAAACATCGCCGAGGATGATATGCTTGTCCGCAGTTATGATAACGTCGTTCCAGCTAAAGAACGGGAAGTACCGAAACAGAACGTGTTCCACCTTTGGGACGATTGTCTTATACCCAGCCGTCGTTACCACGAGCACCCTGTGACCGTCATCCATCAGACGTTTCACATACTTCTGCGCATCAGGTTTCGGCCTGACATCCTTCCATAGTTCCTCCGTGTCAAGAACGTTGAATATTTCCTGCTTCGGCAGACCAGGGAAGAATGTGGGAATGTGCCAATCCGTTATCTCGTCAGGCTTCACGTTGGTTCCGGACTTGCGGTTCAAGATATTGATCCACGCCGGAAGGAGGTCTTCCATCGTATCGTCCATGTCTGTCAAAACAGTAAGCTTCATTCCATGACCTCCGCCATTGTCATCTGATGTGCGCCGTTCTGCCCCACCAGCCAATCAACGACCCTGGCGCGAAGCCCGGAAAGGCTGCCATCATTCTGAATAAAGCAGTCGGGTGCAACACCGTCCAGAGCTGTCTCGGAGGGATGCTGCTGCTGTTCTTTGGTGAGAGGGCTCTTGAAGCCGGGGCGTATGACGCGAATATGGGTCACATCAAAGCCGTGTGACTTCAGATACCCGATCTCGTTGGGGAAGCGGCAGTCTGGAATAAGCACATAATCCCATTCGTCCGGGAACATGGCGAGTATGTTGGCGACAAACTCCACCCACTGGTCTGGGTTTTTCTCCCGGATAATATCGGTGCCCACATACTGGAGGAGGTGGCGTCCGTATTCGTCTTTGTTTCCATCCCACCCAAAGAATGTACGGCAGATATATTTCAGCAGGTCGGCGTAGTGCGCCACAAGGACTTTGTAGCCGTCTGACTGGAGAGCTTCCTTCATCATACCGGCAGTCGTATCCTTGCCATGCTGTGCCTTTCCTGAGATACAAATTACCTTCATATCTCCACCTCGATATCGTCAAAGACAACGGGGATGGCTTCTTGAAACGCCCGGAGAACAGGGATAGCTATCTCCCGCATCTGCGGATGCGCGGCCTTGTCCGTCCTCAGCTTGAAGAAATGCCTCCACTCTCTCAGGTTCATGGTCACAACGATTTCTGTCTTGGTTGAGTTGTTCAGAACGGAACGGGCGATCTGCGGGGTCGCGCCAAGTTCAAGCAGATTGAAATAGTGCTTCTCCGCATCCTCGCAGGCGATGAGCCACTCCTGCATGATTTTCCCGACAGTGTTGGAATCCATCAGACGTATTTTACTGTCAAATGACAGGCCGCCGCCGATGTTGGAATATGTAACAGAGTTCCCAAACTTGTCCTTTGAGTAATTGCAATAGCGTGTACTCTCCTGAGCGTAGCTCGCCATACGGTGACGAACGATCTCATGAGAAACGCCACGGTCTGTGACGAACCTTACAGAGACAGAGACGTGCTCGATCATCGCCTCATGTCCTCGCTCGATCAGATTTGCCACAAAGCGGCGTGCGGAGCCATCTGTGATCTTGTCCTCGCTTTTGTAGCAGGTTCTGCCCACCGTTTCGATAGACTTCAATATCTCCTCCCCGTCGATGGGAGTAAGGATCTCGAAGCTCGGGTCTATGATTTTCATTTGCTTCCTCGCTTTCAAGTCATGCCGTTCAGTAACAGAACACATGACCGCCAATTTTTTCGTATGTCTGCCTGTCCCTGAAGCCGGATCTACTGAAAAACAGAACATCCTTATCAAGCACAGTCTCACTCTCGTTCAGCACCTGCCTGATAGCCTCATAGACCTGTTCTGTTGGCTCTGCGATAGAGCGGTTTGGCCAAGTGGAAAACTGTCCATCCTGTGATAGAACCTCATAGATGGTATCCGGAAACCGGTCATGAAGCACCCGGTTGAAGATGACCTCAACAACTGCCTTTTGCCCGGTCAACGACTGGTTACCGGACTCAAGCCATGTAATCTGTGCCACAAGGTCGATCTCGTCCTGGGTGATAGACTCGGCGACAGACTGGTAGTATGGCTTGCAGTCGGTCTCCTTCTCCACCTCAACATACACTGTCTCAATGATCGGGTCTTGGGGGACTTCTATGTATACGGTCTCCGGTTCCTTCGGCAGAGACCAAGCGTATACGCCGAGGATCACTACCGTAAGACCGAGAATGATGTTTATCATGTATGATAGCTTCTTTTTTTTCACGCTGCTTATCCTCTCTATATCAATGGTAGGCGAATACCGGGCGGCACCCGCCTCCCACATGGTTTATTCTTTTCGTTCTGTCATGCCGATGAGCATCTCGTCAAGCCCGGGCGTTGGCTCAAACTCGCCGTCAGAACGTCTTGTGACGATCACATTCCTACGCTTTGGCAGCTTCCCAAGGAGAGCTTTTCCCGGCATGGCCGACACAAACATTCTTTGAAGGCTGTGTGCGCCGGTATTGATACAAAAGCCTGTGTCTTTGAGCTTCAGCTCGTTCTTACTTGCCGAATGCTCCACCACAAAGACAGACCCTCCGGAAACGACAAGCATTCCAGGCTGATAGCACCGGACTCCCACTCCATACTGTTCGTGGAGAACGATCGGCCTTGCGTCATAGATCTCAATGCCCGTAGTCTGCTCGATCATATAGATGTCAAAGCCGCGAAACCTTACCACGTTTTGACTGCCGTTGTAGTAATAGAACTTTTCAAGCACGCCCTGGCAAAGAGCCTCAGAAACCATCCACGTGTGCATCTGTGGCGTGACAGCGATACCGACATCTATTCCGCAGTTCGCCAGGATAGTAGCCATCTCTGCGGCTTTTTCAAGCAGCATGAGACTTGCGCTTTCACGGATCATATCTCACTCACCTCCAACGACCGGGGATACCTCGCAGTTATCGACGATACCGTCGAAACAGTTACAGCAAAGGCGAAGGTCTATCTCTTCCGTGTCATGTACGCTCCCATATCCGACACGGGTATGTATGTGGAAGTTCTCCTGTATGTCGAACTCGTCGAGCGGTTTCCCACAACAGTTGCATACTGGATACGAACTCACCATGGCTCCATCAATCATGTCTGCTATGATTTGCTTCTGTTCTTCTGTCAGGTTTCGCCACACGTCCGGAAGTTCGCTCAAAACGTCTCTCACATTCTTTGGCAAATGAAACACCCCCTTCTTTACCAAAGTCAAGTTTGGTACGCATTATTCTGTGGCCGGCGTATCGGGCGTTTCCGGGATCTCCGGAGTGACGGGGGTATCGGGCGTTGCAGGCGTATCGGGTGTGGCGGGGTCAGACGGAGTGAGGAACGCTTCGACCTCGTCTGCGCAGTCCATGCACAGCTCCTTCATCCAGACGATGTCGCTGGGCTTCTTGTCGATGGGATAGCGCCGATTGTCGATCTTATCATCGTCATCGCCGCCACGGCACACGGGCCCGAACATCGGGCGGGTACATTTGACCGTCCGAACCTGCTCCGGCTTCTCGATGATCTTCTTGCACCTGTCACAAATCGTACACTTCATACTGTTTACCTTCTTTCAAATTATTTTGTCATAGGAGTAGAGATTGAAGTATTGGCCATTCCGCTTGTATTCACGGCAGTAAATGATGTCGTCCTTGTTGATGGGAGACTTCATATATGTGGTCTTGAAAACGGTGAACCTCGCTTCTATCCCGCTTCCTATTGACTTTGTATAAATGTTGTATCCAAAGATGGAGTTATCCGCCTTCCTGCGGGCAGGGTACACGTCCATCACATACAGCTTGCGGCGATCGCTGTCCTTGCCGGAGACATACCCGGCATACCCCATCGCTTCACAGAAATTTCTGACCTTGACCGTATCGCTAAAATCCTTCAGGTTCATGTCTCTGATGACCTCTTCCGTCTCACGGAGAATAGACATGATATCCAGAAGCGTATAGCTCTTCGCTATACCGCCGGACTTTGTGACGCCGACGGCATATTTCTGAACGATACCCTCAAGCTTCGTTCCGTCCACGGTCTCTTTCTTGATTTGCTTTGCGTCTCCGCCCTTGAACAGGTTAAAGATATTGAGCATCTTGAACAGGGCGTTCTGGTTCCCAAATTCAGAGAAGAAGTCGATCTGTATCAGTATCTCAAGCTGTCGTGAGTTGAGACTGCTTTGATGCTCGATGTCGTACAGAAGATCCATGAAGTATGTATAGTCCTTTTTCTTGGACATCTCGTACAGCTCCTCCGCCACTGTTGAGTTCATGTACTTCACCGAGGCAAGACCCTTGGCGATCGTCCTCTTTTCCTCATCAAAGAAGTAACTGCTTCTTGACATACCCCACTTCGGCATGGTGACGGCGATGAGCCGCTTAGCCGCATACTTCGTTATCATGGAGGTCTTCTCTTTGTTGTCGCCAAAGATATTTAAGGCGGCTGTCAGGAACTCAAGAGGATGGTAGTAGCGAAGATACCCGCAAATGTACCCGACTGCCGAATAGGCATCGGAGTGGTTCCATGAGAATGCGTAGGCTGAAGCGTCCAGAATGATTTGCAGGAACGGCTTGATGACCTCCCGGCATTTCTCCACGGTAATGTCGTAATGCTCAGACGAATATCTGACGAACCGTTCCTCGATCTCAGGAAGGAGCTTCTCCGTTCCTTTCTTTTTGGCGATGGCTCGCCGAACCGTATCGGACTCCACGTTTGAATATCCGCAAAACTCCACAAGGAAACGCATAATGGTCTCCTGCATGGCGATATGTCCAGCTTCCTTGGCGAGCAGGTCATTCAGTTCCCGGAAACCGTTATCGTAGAACTCGCCTCTTGCAACACTTTCCCGAAAGCTGGCGCAGGCAGGTCTCAGAACGCCGTTACCAAACGACATCCACTTTAGCATGGAGAAATCTGGCACCTTCTCATGGGCTATGGCAAGCGTTCTGTCGGACATGAAATTTTTGAGGAACGCCTTTGCTGAGTCAGACTCCCACTGGAAGATCAGAGTTGGGTCATCACGGATACTCTTCCAGACCTCCATATCGTCAAGGTCTGTGTTGTCCGGGTTGAGCCGCTCTATCCCAAGAGTCTTGCAGGTTTCGTTGATAACGCCCAGGTTATCAAGGCCAAGCAGGTCGAGTTTCACATACATGAGCTCGTCCAGCTCTTTCATATTTATCATCGAGACCGGGTAGTCCGATGTGGAGACGCTGCAAAGCCCGACTGTCTGCGCGATTGGCAGGTCGCTGATGAGGACACCACTCGGATGAGTACCGATGGATACTACTGTTCCACGGACGATATCCACATATGAAAACAGTTCCTTGTATTTCGCCCTGATCCTTTCACGGTCAGCCTCGCTTTTGCTGTCGAGCGCTTTGTTGATCTCTGAGACCTCGCCAAGAGGAATGCCGAGGGCTCTCGCAACGTCTCTGACAGCGCCCTTTTCCTCTATCGTGTTGAAAGTGATGATCTCGGCGGACTGTACGTTTGGTAGGTTCATCCTGTCCCGCAACACAAATTGCTTGACCGTATCTCTGTCCTTCCCGGAGTAGTCTGTGTCGATGTCTGCATTTGTCACTCGGGATGGGTTCATAAAACGGAAAAAGTTGAGGTCAAACCGGAGACTGTCCATCTGCGTGATGCCCAACAGATAGGCCACCATACTTCCAGAGACCGAGCCACGCCCGTACCCGCTCTGGATGCCATGTTCTTTCTCCCATTCACGCAGATATGTCTGAAGGAGCATGAAGTCAATGGACTTGGTCGCCTTATATACCTCGATTTCCTCCGAGACCACCTTGCGAAGACGCTCCTCCCCATGACGCCGCATGGCATATGGATGACTCACCATGGCTGCCTCTATCTTCTCTTCAAAGGTCTTTTCCGGGTCATCGTAGATATGCGGATACTTTGTGCTTTTATCGAGCTCAAAGGGTTCTACCATATCGGCCATCCGGTTTGTGTTCTCTATGGCCTCCAGGTACACATCAGCGCTTAACGCGCCCTGGTTCTCATAGGCTTCCACAAGCTGCTCATAGCTCTTGAACTTCAGATCCCACTTGTCTTCATCCGGAAAGTTGATGTTCTTGGCCTTTTGCAGGATTGAACGGCCCCTCTCATGCTCCTCGTTCAAAACGTGCGTATCCGTCCCCGCTATGAGTGGGATGCCTGTATCCTGACTGAGTGCGGAAAGCCTTTGATTGTAAACGGCCTGCCGTTGCTCCATGTGATGCCCGATCTCAAGGAAACACCTGTGCTTGTTCTTTTTCAGAAATTCGAGGAATTTTTCTTGTACATAGCCGTTTGCCTTGGCCAACACGCCACCGATACAGGCGGTAGTGATGAGAATGTTGTCAGACGTTCCGAAAAGCTCCTGAAATGAAATTCTTGGGACATAGTAGAAATGGTTGTCTTTCCTGTTGAAACTGTCAGACACCAACTGGTTCAGCTCCAAAAAACCATCGTAGTTTTTGGCGATCAGAACGCAGTGGTAGTTGTCTCTTATCTTCTCGTCCAGGCTTTCCGTAAGATAAGCTTCAACGGCATGAATATACTTCATCCCCGCGCCTTCTATCGCCGTCTTCTTGTGAAACCACTCCATCACGCTCCCGTGCTCGCTAAAAGCCATGGCTTTCATGCCATACGATTTGGCCAACTCGACGTATTCGGCAAAGTCTGTAACGCTGTCGATGTTTGTTACAGCGTTACTCAGCTGAGAGTGCAGATGGTAGACCGTATAGTTCTTATCCACGCAGCACAAACCTCCTTTCATACAATTTCTTCCACACATCCTCACCCGCATCCACCGGGCTCATCTTCTCCTCCAGCAGATCGTCCTTGTCAAAGATGTATTCCACCTCGACATAACGTTTTAGTCGTTGGATATTGTCGTCCTCGCGGATATCCACCCCTTTATCGAGGGCAAAGACGACCTTACAGCCAAGCTTGACGAGTATTTTCAACTGGTACGGGTTTAGGTGAGACGTCAAAATGGCTCCTGTATTCCTGATACCCCAGGAATCCGCCTTCATAACCGACTTTGCGCCCTCAAACAGGATGATTTCGTTGCTTGCGGTCACAAAACTGCGGTTATCTGACAGCCCGTAGATGGTATCGAGGATGCCGAGGGGCTTAAAGTAGGTGTACTTACGCAGTCCCTTCTCTTTCCAGCGCTTGTCGATGGTTCTTCCGGACACATTGATGATCTTCCCGTCCAAATTTCGGATAGGGTACACAATCCTGTCTGAAAAATCATCGTAAGCCACTGAAAAACGCTTCATTGAGTCATCGGAAATACCTTCTTCCCGCCAAAGCGAGAGCTTTTCTGCGTCCCAACGGTATCGGTTCATGTAGTTGTCTGGCAAAATCTCCGCTTTTGAGGTTTTGTTGTGCTTTTTCTTCGGCGCAAACCGCTGAGCGACCCTCGTTGCTTCCATTTTGCGCTTTACCTCACGAACCCCCTTCTCCCCGGCGTATTGGCGGAGAATGTCTGCCGCTTTCGAGTCACTACAATGGTTGTAGGCCTTGATAAACGACAGAACATTCCCACCTTTGCCGGACGAGAAGTCGTAGAACCGATTTATCTCTGTGTTGACGGAGAAAGATGGCGTCTCCTCCTGCTTCAGTGGGGACAAAGCCCAATATTCACCGTTCTTTTCCTCAAACTCTGTGAACTGAGATATGTATTCAAGGATGTCAACGGAGTCGATCAACTCAGAGAGCGTCATTATTCCACCGCCTTCTCATTATTTAATTATCTTGACTGCTCAATATGGTGTCTGTGGGATGTGCTGCCTGGCTTCCTCATAGGAGATCAGGTTCCCGTTGAACTGAAGGTCTATGTATTCGCCCTGTGCCATCTGCATACCGTTTCTGTTTAGCACAACCTTGAGCTTTTTGTTACCGCACTCGATTCCGTCAGCCTCGATCTCCTCCGGGGTTTTATCCTGTATCATGGCGATTGTAGAAGCGTTACGCCCGATCTTGGCGCTGTCCGCCACCTTGCCGCTGACCGTCGCTTGTGCGGCTCCAAGACCTGCAATGTTCATATCTCCACAGATCTGGTTCTTAATCATATCCACAAACCGTCCCAACTCCTGGTAGCTGTCAAAGGCGTCACCTTCTGACGAGCCTTTGAAGTAGTCAACGATCAATACATCGATCCCCTGTGTGTGATTGACCTTCTTGATGGCTGTGTATATGGTCTGTTGGTCAAACATCGGCATATAAACATGGGTAAATGCCCTTGTCTTGAGCCATTCCTTCTGCTCCTCGATCTTGGCTGCCTCTTCTTTGGTGTAGACGCCGGATGTAAGCCGTTTGAACTCTATCCCGGTCAAGTGGGACAGGATTCGTGCGGTGAACAGCCTTGAGTTCAATTCACTGTCAAGATACAAAACCTTGACACCGTGACGCAGCAAGTCTACCGCGCAGTTGAGCAGCATCATGCTCTTTCCCTGCTTTGCTTCGGCTGCAAAGATGAATAATTCTCCTCTTTCCAGCGTCGCATACTGGTTAAGCGACGGAAATTTGAACGGGATACCAGAGAACCCGTCACCCTGTCTGGACTTTACCTGCTCCCAGCAGTCGTCCACGATCTCCGCATAGGGTGGCACCTCATTGGCGGTGGAAAACTCCACCATGACATCATCCAGAGCCGCATAGATCTTCTGCTCAAGGTCACCCTTGTTTGGGTGCAGGCACATGGCTTCACATTTGCGGAGGCGCTTCAGCACGTCTCGGCGCAGAGCGCAATCCAGAACGTTGCCGACCAGGATCTTATACTCCTCCACCGTCTGGCGGGCGATAGACTCGCTGTTTTCGATAAACTCCTGCAACTCCTCTATCCTAAGTTCGTCCACAAGCTTTCTTGTAGCTTCAGACGATTCGAGAGAGCTGATGATGTTATAGGCGTCTATCGTTTCCACGCTTTTCTGGGCAAGATTGCTGATTGCCAAATACATACAGGCATTCTGCTTGTCTGTAAAATGGTTTGGCAGAAGGTTCTCCGAGTAGAACACAAACGATGGATTGTGAATCAGGGTGGCGATAAGGCCGGACTCGCTGGTGATGTTGCTGATCTCTCTTTCATCCATTGTAATACCGTTCACCTCCTTGACAGTTGGTAGTAATCACAATGGTCATTCATCTCACACAGGTATCTGCACTTGAAGTAGTCCATGTTCGGACGGAAGTTTTCCTCGTTTTCGATCTGGCAGACCATGTCGGAGACCCACCGAATTGCCTTGTCATAGTCCTGCTTTACAAATGGCTCTTCGATGAAAAGGTTGTTCCGGAAACAGTTGAAGCACAGCTTATGAGGGAAGACTCCATATGTATCTCTAACGAAAGAGGAATAGACGTAGAGCTGGACAAGGTATTCATCCAGTTCTATGTCGGCCTTTGTCGGCGTTGCCCGGTGGCTTCGGGGCTTCAAAGTCCTGGACTTGTTGTCGATCACAAGAAGCCCGCCGTCCTTTGCGCGGTCTACCCGGTCAATATACCCCACAAACGGGATGTTCCCTACCGTGGTTTCGACCTTCTGCTCGACGGCCACCACTTCGTTTTCGCTGGGCTGTATACTCTTCAGATACTGAGAGCCGGCGACAAAGTAGTTTATAAACACCTTGTTGCTGGGCGCACGGCCCAGAACGTGGGTCTTGAAGCCCGTCAAATACTCGGTATGTATCTGCTCCGCTGTCTTTTCACCGGAGTAAAACGCCGCGATCAGCTCATGGACAAAGCTGCCGTAATCCGAGAAAAACATATTCTTTCTTTGTCCCTTCGGATACCTGATGTACTTGAGATACCATCTATATGGGCAATCTGTGAACGCCCTGATCCTGGAATAACTCCATGTCATATCCTGGATCAGCGGTTTATAACTCACGTCTCCCATATTTTACCCTCTTAGAACGGGAGTTTCCGATCCTCTTCGATCTCTCCACCGTCAACTTCGATCTCCGGTTCCGCCGGAATATGCTCGGGGCTGTCAACGTCATTCTCAAACGAAAAGACCTTGAAGTTGGTGTAGGTGACCTTTTTTTCCGCATTATACCGAGTGCTGACATCCACATCGCCCAACTTGATGCGGGCGCCTGCCGCCAGCTGGGCTGCCCTCTTAGCCGTTGCGGTACCCACGCACATCACGAATCCAGAAAAATCCTGCTCATACTCGCCGGTCTGCTTGTTCTTCCGGCTGACAGAGATGCGGAGCTTGGTAGAAGTATCGTTTACGGGAGAAACCTCCCAAACCTTTGCAAATGAACCGCTGCGAAAACCCATATTAGACCCCTCCTGTAAATGTGTCCTTGAAGTCCTGCAAGAGCTTTGCGGCCAATGTGGACTCCTCGATATTAAAGTAGTTGCCGTCCTTGACGTACTTGCCGACGAACTTCTTGACGTCATCCGACTTACCGGGATTGGCGATCAGGAAAGCCTTGACATTGGCGTCAAAGGCGTCGATGATCTCACTCGTTACCGCCTTGTCCTCTGCGGCAGAGGTCGCCCTCTGCTTACTGCGGAACTTGTCAGGATCATCGTCCGGCGTTGCGATATTGAAAAATTTGAGCAGGAAATACCGCATGGAGTAGCTGAGACCGGAGCCGAAGCTCTGCGAGCCGTCCTGCTGGTGGCCAACCAAGACCCAGGAAACCGCCACGCGTTCCTCCGGATTCTCGTTATTGACCCATGTAAACGTCATGTCGGCATTGGTCAGGATCTCGTTGACGTTCTCCTCATAGATCTCGCCGGACTTCAGAACCTTTGTTTTCTTCGTGTTGTACGGCAAGACGCGCAGGCTTGCCGAATCAACGCTGGGGATCAGGCTCAGACCGTACTTGTCCATCAGACCGGATATCCTTGCCAAAATCTCATCCTCGCTGACATACTTATAGTTGTAGCCGGACTTGTTCTTCTGAATGACCTCGACTTGCTTGCGGATCTTAGCCAGCTTCTGATAGATGTTCATAGCTTGTTCTGTCATATCACACCTCGTTTTCGTTAGATTTGTTTGTTGTAAGCGTCATAGGATACTAAGGTGGACTCATACAAAACCCTCCTGTTCAATAGATTGGCATATTCAAAACCGTCATAACGGCGGATTGCCATCGATTTTTGGGCGTGAAAAAGCACCCAGCCGAAACCGGGTGCTTTCTATCAGACAAAGAAGGCCAACTTCCATCTCTGATAGTCTTCCATATACTCTCTTGCTTTCGCTTTTTGTACTGACTTGACTGTTTTGCCTTTTGGCAGATTATACTCCTTGCCCTCCGTGAACCTGACAGCCGCATCGGAAAAATCCGGTGGGATACCAGCCCTTTCCTGTTCATATATTCGATAAAACAAACCGGATAACTTGATGCGTTCATAGCTGAGGAGCTCTGTGGTAAGACCGCTCTTAAATGCGGTAGCCAATGTTCTGGACAACCTTACACGGAACGGTTTGATACGGGGCATGGCCTTGATCCCACGCATCAATTCATCCCCCAGAATACGCTGCCGCTTGATCTCACTGTAATTGGGATGCTTGTAGGTAAACTCGGTCAGCTCGACGGCATTTTTGAAGGATAGAAACGACTCACGATAAAGTGGAATCTCATCGTCTCCAATGACGATCGTCATGGAGCGCAGATCTACTGCGGAACTTTTCATGGCGAGAGCCTCTGTATCCTCTATACCACAAAATGCCATCCAGAGATAGCAACGATACAGGTTATCGATGGTCTCCTCTTTTTCTGGGTCATAGACCGCATCGAGATATCTCTGAAGATGGGTCGGCCCAGATACCATTTGACGCCGGACTTTCTCAAGGCTCAGAAGATTGATGTGTGCAATGCTGTCGCAGGCTCCCTCTATGCCGGAGGCCATACACCATTTGGCATACTCTTGCAGGATGAAACGGTAAGACCACTTTCCCTTGCTGCGAAGCGCAAAGACCTCATCCGCCACAGGCTGAAGCTCATCAACGCTAAAGGTGCAGATATCCTTCTGCGCAGACTCTTCAAACGGTGTGGTAGCGGCAAAGAGCGTCTCGGCATTGCGCGCCGTATATACGCTCTTTGTCAAAGATGATATGAACTTGCTTTTCTGTTCCTGGTTATACATGGAACATACCTCCTACTGTTATGTAGAAGCCTTTGCGTTCAACGTAGTTGCCGCCTTCCATATACGGAACAGAGATTCCGGATCGAGGAAAGCAATGGCGGATGTGGCCAGAAGGTTTGCCTCTGTAACACGCTTCATATCTTCATCAGACAGCCTGGTCAGAAAGCGTCCAACACGCTCCTTGGACATTTTCTCGGGGTTTTCACAGAGAACCATACTGTCTTTTGCCAGACCTCCGGCAGAGGCCCGTATAACGACATGGGTTGGCTGCCCGGATTTCTTTATGGCGCTCGTCAACGGCAGAGCGATGATATTCGGGCTGTGCGCGTTGCCGACATTATTCTGAAACACCAGACCAGGACGCAGCCCGTTCTGCTCGCTTCCGCTTCCTGTGAAGTTCATCAGGTATATTTCTCCGATTTTTGGTGAGAACCCTGATCTTTGCCGATCCAAGATGTTACATCCCTCCTGATAGATTAAAAACTGATGTTGGCTGGATTATAACACATCTTTCGGCGTTTGTCAAGATAATTATTTAATTTTTTATGCGACGAGGAGCGTATACGTCCTTTCCTTCCCGTTACAGCGGCAAACAATGTCCACTTCAGCACCGATGGCAGTTGGATCCTCGCGGATATTGAACCCGCTTACCATATTGATACGAAGTGAATTGTTCCCGTCCGTCATGTAAACTACATTGGGGTTTTGCCCAATGATGATAGACGAAAAGGTCAGAGACAAAACGATTGGATCGGCAAAATCAGGATCGTCCTGGTTCTCTGACATAAAGATAATTTTACTTGGCTTATTCTTGTTGAAATATTCCTTCAACTCAGAAACCCTTTTCATGCAGCAACCTCCTGCTTGCGCAAATTGGCACAGTATGGTATACTACAAGAACACTACCGTAGTGCAGTAGTGCGTCTGTGTAACAGGCCAACCGTGTCTTTCCTGTTTTTTGTAGCGTTGGGGTCAGGACTCCGCCGTGGTGGGCGGTGACGGACATGGTGCACCGAGCGGCCCGGTTTGGTGTTTGGGTGGGCCGCTCTTTTTTCGAGCTTGACATATACTTTTGTTTGTGTTACTATTGCAGTACAAAATTTCGTTTGTGTTTGCTATGTTATCACAAGTAAGCTGCCATGTCAATCATCAAGTGGAGGTTTTTCTGATGAATTTTTCTGACAGGCTCAAATCGATACGGATCGACAGAGGGTACACCCAACGTACGCTTGGCGAGCTGGTCGGTGTGTCTGAAATGACCATCGGGAACTGGGAACGTGGTGTCAAACAGCCGTCACTCAACTTTCTGCTGGCACTTTCCGACGCATTGCACGTCTCTGTAGACTTCCTTATCGGAAGCGACAACAGCATTGCGAGTAACGAAAGTTTTTTCCGTTCACAAGCGGAAAAGAAACTGCTTGAACGCTACCGGCTCCTTGACAGTTTAGGGCAAAGAGCCGTTGATGCAGTGTGTTCTATTGAGTACGAGCGAGCCGCACTTCCCAAAGCGGCGGTAAAGAACAACATTATCGACCTGAACGCCACGAGAGTGCCGAAGCGGTATGTCCCTCTCTATGCGACGCCGTCAGCAGCGGGATTTTCCGTTCCTCTTGAGGGAGATGATTTTGAAATGCTCCTTGCGGACGACACGGTGCCGGAGGAAGCGGATTTTGCGGTCTGGATCCAGGGCGACAGCATGGAGCCGTACATCAAAAGCGGCGAAATGGTGTTTATCAACAAGGACGCGGAGCTGAAAAACGGGGATGTCGGCATCTTCAGCGTTGACGGTGCCATGTACTGTAAGCAGTTTTACAGAGACGATCACGGAAACGTGTATCTTTTGTCCGCAAATCCAGACAGACAGGATGCCAATGTCACACTGAGCCAGGATTCCGGGCAAACCTTTGTTGCTTGCGGCAAAGTCGTAATGGATAAGATACCACTGCCTGACTACTTTCAAGTGTGAATATAGTAAAAGCTCCTGGAAACCGTTTATATGCGGGTACAGGAGCTTTTTACATATATTTTAGATTGTCATCGAAGTAGGTACTCTGTAACCAATGCAGAGTGCCGGACTTATACCGGAATTGCCCCACATCATCGATGTCATATACTTGTGCTTCCCAGTCATTTATAGAACCGCACACAAAGATCGGCCTTGCTTCAACCCCATGCGCTACAAGCTCATCTCTTATACGAACCCAAAATTGCAACGTCTCATCCCAGCATCTTTTACTTTCGTCTGTGATTCCCGGTGCGAGACTTTCAATCCTGTTCAAGTAATGGGTAGTGCACTCTCTAACTTTACCAAGTTTGGCAAGCTGCATATCAACACGTTTATCTCTTTCTTGCATATCCGGGATAGACTGTTTGACTTTACTCTCCAAGGTAATGTCAACAACGGCAGATTGCCACTTTTCCAGTCGTGCTTTATGGAAGGCAATTCGTTCTGTCGTTCTCTTTTTGCACTTTTTTGCACCAGCTTTGTCGCTTCCTATTTTCAAAGCATAGAACAACCCGCCAAACAAGGCTATGAACAGTTCAAACATTAGACCGTTTCACCCCATTGCTTCTTCAATACATTCCCTGGCCTCGTCGATCTTTTCGGACGCATCGTTCAGCTTGTCTATTGCGTCCTCCATTTTTTCATACCGCTCTGTCGCCTGCAAATTCTCCGGGATGTTGCCCAGCATATCGTCTTCCTGATCTCCTACCTGCTCAACGATTGTCTGTGCTTTATTCAAGTAATAGATAGCATCCTTCAACGACTCTCTGCGTTTCTTATTCAACCTTAGACCACAGCCTTTCCACGCCAATAGTCAGACGAAGATAACCCTGCGTTTCATTGACGTGAGAAAAATCCGCGTTCTTGATGTAAGATAAAAAGCGATCGTCCTCACCATTCTTGAGCGTCAGAACCGCCACCTCAAACGAAACCTTGCCACCAACGGCGTCAATAACAAGGTTATTGACCTCGTCCTCCTCATTTATCAGGTCTACAAGCTCGCACAGCTTCAGCAACTTCGCGAACTGTCCATCATTCAATATGATTTTATCGGGACACTTCTTTGCCATAGCCAACACCGCTTGTGACATGGTCTCCTTCGCTTCCATACCTGGCATAACATCACCCCTTGAGTAAGTATATTTTAGCACAGGACTACTGTGTTTTCAAGGCCTCACAATGTACACACTATCTCTACTTTACCGCAGCCATTCTCCCCGATAAGCTGGAGAATGGAGTTTGCGATAGCAGATACATCTATTTTTCCTTGGAATGTAAACGAGAACTGCGTCATAGTCATTGTCGGAAGATTACATTCATTCTCTGCCGGAGCGTTTTCTGCCAGCTCTGCACTACCAGTTTCAGCCTTCTGGACTTCGCACTCTGTCTTATCCTCATCCCCCGACAAGAACTTCTGCCAAAGCTCTCTCTGCTTGGAAGTCATTTTATGGCCGACGCCAAACGAAAGGCCATAATTGTTCTCGTCAATAAACGACCGTATTGTGGCCGGGGACGCGCCAAACATGGCGCTCAACGTTGTTAAATTCGCCCCGTATGTCTCGACAAGACCACACAGATATTGCTTCTGCAAGTCTTTCGGATATGCTTTGAACTCCGCCCAGGTCATGGGTTTAGTCAGTCTATATGTATACACAGAACCGTTCATCCTTTCCCATTGCCGTCTTGTCATACCGTCTGTCGGCATACGGCATTTTTTACTTTTGCTCCCGCAAATCCTATGTTTTGCGTTTCTCGCTATACTGGCTCGTTGAGATACTTCCTCGGCGAATATGCTACGACTCATCGGGCGCGCCTCCTGCCCTCATATTTTCTGCGACCTTGAACTTCTTTTCAAGCTCGGTGGGATTCCTCGACTTCCCGAGCCTCTTAAACATTCCGTCCGGCTGTACCTCGTACAAAAAGTAAAACTCACGGTCACGTTCTTTACTGGTTATGATATAGAGCAGTTCTCCCGCCTTGTTGTAATACCCGACCCATCTGGTCTCGCCTTTTGGATACTTATACCTCTTCTCCGGCATCAAAAACACGCTCCGTTTCAAGCCGCTCCTGCTCTGCCATTTCTTGCAGGGAACGCAAAGTCTGGATACAGTTTGCCATAATGACTGCCGCCTGTTCGACCTCTTCCTTGGTGTTGAGTCTTGAAAAGGAGATGCGGACTGTGTTCCTTGCCTGCGTATCGCTTAGACCAATAGCCTTCAGAACGTGGCTTGGCTCGGCCTCCAAAGACCGGCAAGCTGACCCGGCAGAGATACACACTCCGAGCCTGTCCATGGCAAGAATAAGAGACTCGCCGTACACGCCATCGATACGAAGGCTCAAAACCTTTCCGGGATTTAAGAACGTATAGCCGTTCGGGTTGATACCGTTGGCCGCCAGATTACGCTCCGGCATGGAGCCCGCAAGCGCATTCACAAAGTCCTGCTTCAACGTTGAGACCTGCAACATATGCGCAGACAGGTCTCCCGATGCAAGCTCACAGGCCTTTCCAAGGCCAACAATATTGGCCACATTCTCTGTCCCGCCGCGCAAACCGAACTCCTGCTCATGCCCGCCGCAGATAAGGGGTGAAACCGTCTCCCTATCTCTCATATACAAAGCCCCGATCCCTTTGGGGCCATGTATCTTATGGGACGACATCGTCGCAAAGTCAATCTTATTCTTTTCAACATCGAGATCGTACTGCCCAGCCGCCTGCACACAGTCGCAGTGGAAAAGAACACCCTTTTCCCTGCACAGTGTTCCGATGGCCTGAACATCGCTCACGCTCCCGATCTCGTTGTTGGCAAACATGATAGATACAAGCCCTGTGGTTGGAGTGATCGCGGACTCTACCGCTTCGGCGGTAACGCACCCCTCCGTATCCGGGCGGACATATGTGATATAAAACCCGTCTTTGGTAAGGCTCTCGGCGGTACGCAAAACGGAGTCATGCTCAATGGCGGAGACCACGATATGCGTCTTACCGGCCTCCTTGAGCTTTGCCGCCACTCCCTTTAAGACTGTGTTATTCCCTTCGCTGCCGCCGGATGTAAAGACGATATTCTCAGATGGACATGAGAACAGCTTTGCCACCTGACTCCTGGCCTTCCGCACCGCTTCGGCGGCATTCCGGCCAAGCTCATAAAGCGTTCCGGCGTTTCCATACTGCTCTGTCAGGTACGGCATCATTTCCCTGAGCACATCAGGGTCGATTTTTGTTGTTGCCGCATTGTCCAGATAAATCATTGGAGCTCACTCCTTCGTGAAATGATAGTGGGTGTTGACGGTCTCAACGTCTATATCTCCGTTATCACACACATGATACGAGACAACGTTAGACGTGAGGACACGGTGCCAGTCACCGTTTCTTGTTTCATATCTGATGAAACCGCGCTCGCCGATTGTAAGCATCGGAGCCGCACACCGTTGGTTCCGCATCAGATCGTGGAAAATGTTATATGTATTCTCGTCTTTACTCTCGATGGTCGTGATCCGATAGAGTCCCATTACTTCACCCTCTTTTCTATCATGTCACAGAGGACACCGAAGTCTGCCTTGCGCTCATCGATTTCATCCTCCAAAATATCGCCGGGCCATTTTGCCCATGCCTCCAAATCAGAGCGTATGTCGGCAATCAGCGCTTGGGCAAGGTCATAGATGTGAACATCCGCAGTGATGATAGAGTGACCGCCGTCCTCCTTGTCCGTAGTAATGATGATGGTTTCATAGTATCCAAAGACGATGGTGTATCCATATCCTTCGGCGTCAAACTCGCACACGGTTTTATGGCCGGTTCGTATGGTCTCTTCCACCGCCTCCAGAAGCGCATAGGGAACATCATCCATGTAACTGCACCGGTCGCTCCAGTCGCCGATTGAAATCGTGCCCCAACCAGCCCCGTCAAACTTTAGCACTTTTCACACATCCTTTCGTAGCACTCAATCACGTTCTGCATCAGCATGGCCACCGTCATGGGGCCAACGCCGCCGGGAACGGGAGTGTATGCGTAAGCCTGCTCATAAAGTGCGGGATCAAAATCTCCGCAGAGTTTCCCATCTTTGCCCCGGTTCATGCCAACATCGACCAGCACCTTATCAGAGAGGTCAAGGCCGAAGTCGTAGACCTTGCGTTCTGTGAGAATGCCGCGACACCCCGTGGCCGACACGATAATATCTGCCATTCGTACCGAATTGATAAAGGTTTCATTCAGTGTTTTACTGTGGCACAGGATGACCGTGGCATTCCGCTGTTCAAACATAGCGGCAAGCGGTCTACCCACAATATTGCTTCGTCCGACAATGCAGACGCACTTCTCGGCTATGTCAATTCCATAGGCATCGAGAAGCTTTATGATCCCCTTTGGAGTACAAGGATAATTGAGCGGTTCTTTCCCCGAAAAAAGAGCGGCGGTATTGTATGACGACACAAACCCATCCACATCTATGATGGCGAGATCGCGCATTATATTGCTCATTGGAAGAGAGTCGATATCCGCGTTGCCGGTGATCGGCAACTGATAGATTGTCGGGATGATTTCATCGAAAAACACTTTTTCTGCGTCTTCATCTCTCAGATAGTCGAAGTGATTAACAACGACTTCAATGCCGATCTCCCCCGCTCTCTTGACCTTATTGCGAACATAGACCTGCCCGGCCTTGTTGTCGCCCGTTGTTACGATCCTCAGCTTGGGAATAACGCCCTTCTTCTTCAGCTCCGAACATCTGTCAAAAAGAGTGTCACAAATTTTCTCCGCTAATACTTTTCCGTTAAGTTCCACTGGCCGCACCCCCAATAATCTCATCCAATGTTCTCGGCGTATAATCCATGTATGGCATCATGGCGCCAACGTTGAACATCTTACATGGCTTATCGTACAATTCCTTCATAAGGAACTTGTCGTGTTCCATCATCATATACTCAAACGAATTATGTACATGACCATAGAGATGGTACCATCCGTAATAATGGTTCTTAAAACAAGGAATTGGATAGTGACACAATACAATGCGCCTGTCCCCATCAACGATTTCCATATACTCGTCGATTTTTACGAAGTGCTCTTTGAACTGAGCGCTGTCCACCCTGTCGTGGTTGCCCTTGATAAGAAATTTCTCCCCAGCAAGAGAGTCCAGAACCGGAATGGCCTCACTCTCTTTGCACCAGAACATATCGCCGAGCACATAGACGATATCGCCCGGGCTGACCACGCTGTTCCACCTGTCGATCAGCGCCTGGTTCATCTCTTCCAAAGATGTGAACGGGCGGTCATCAAACGCCAAGCAGTTGTTGTGGCCGTAGTGCCAGTCAGAGATGTAGAACTTCTTTTGCATTGATATCACTCCTGTGTTTTGGAGAAAACTCCCCGAATATTTCAGCCTCTTTCGCAAGCCTGGCAACAACAGCCTCCTCTTTACTCTTGAAACGGCCTATGTAAATACGCCTGTGGTCACACATGATGTTCGCCACCCACCTATCCCGTCCGGCCTCATAGTAGACACCGGCAATACCGGATTTGTTGGAAGAAAACAGCGGCCTGTTCATGTTGTTCTCAGACCTGCTGCACAGGCGAAGGTTTTGTTTTCTGTTATCTGCCTTATTTTGGTTGATATGGTCTACAACAAGACCTTGCGGTGCGTGCATGATCTCTCTGTGAAACATAAGAAAGCATAACTTCCCGTTAAATAGGTAACTGCTGGCAAGATACCCATCCTTATCCTTATACCATGTGCGTCCTTTGATAAGCCAAAGATCGTCCAAGTCGAACAGAAACTCAGTCCCTTTAACGGTGAGCGAGCCATACGTTTCGTGAAGATCAAGCACCGTCCGTCATCCTCTCTTTGAGAAACTCCATCAGGTCATCGTGGTTGTTGGTAACCTCTTCGTTCATCACAGCGATAAGGCAGTCGTTGAGCAGTGCTCCGACCATCTTACCTTCCGGGATACCGAGAGACATGACATCATCGCCGTTAATGGCAATGTCTTTTACCGAGAAGCAGTCCTCTTGCTCCACTACCTCTTTGAAAATGATACCAAGATCGTAGAGCCGACGAAGCCGGGACTCCTGCGTTCCTTCCGCATGAGCCATAATGTCCGCGAGCCTGATTTTCAGAAGCCTTCCAAATTGCTCAGGGCCGATCTTATGGAGCATCCGGCGAACCACACGCTTTGTCGGCTCCAGCACAGCATCGTGTACACCGATCAGCTCCGCCACGTTATAGACGATCTGATTGTTAAATCGCAGGCGGCGCAAAACGCATGAGCTGAGCTGTGAAGATACGTCAGCGTGGCCATAGAAGTGCCCACCCTTCTCGTCCTCCGTATAACAAGCCGGCTTCCCGACATCGTGGAGAAGGAGCGCAAGTTTTACTGTGATGTCCTTGCCGGTATAATTGGCGACAGCGTGGGCGATATGGTCATAGACTGTATATTGGTGGAACTTGTTGTTCTGCTCGAACCCAACACAGAATTTCAACTCCGGAATAATGGCGCAGACCACATCTTTATAGTCGAGCAAGATCTGCAAAACTCCATCGCCCAGCAAGAGCTTGCAAAGCTCTGACGCGATCCGCTCTGCGGACACATTCTGAAGAAGATCTACGTTTCTGTGGATAGAGTCCGCCGTATTCGTGTCGATGATAAAACCATAGTTTGCTGCAAAGCGAATGGCCCTCAGAAGCCTTAGAGCGTCTTCTCCGAAGCGTTCGTCAGGGCTTCCGACACAAGATATTACTTTCCTTTCAAGGTCTCTGAGGCCACCGTATGGATCAATAAGACCCGCTTCTTTACTGTACGCCATGGCGTTGACGGTAAAGTCGCGCCTCGCCAAATCCTCCGCAATATTGGAGACGAACTCCACGCTGTCCGGGTGTCGGCCATCGGAATAATCGCCGTCCTTTCGGAACGTCGTAACCTCATAGGGGACATTTCTTTCGAGGACTGTGACAGTTCCGTGCTTCATACCCGTCTCTATCACGTCGTGGTCTGCAAACAGTGTCTCGACTTCCGCCGGAGTGGCGGAGGTACAGATATCCCAATCCTTCGGCTCGCGACCAAGGAGACTGTCCCGCACACAGCCGCCAACCACATACGCCTCATATCCGGCGGCGTGGAGTTTATCCAGTATGGCGGACGCTCCATCGGGTATCTCAATCTTATTTCTCATACGCCACACCTCAACGCTGTTTCGTTCACACTCATTACAAAATCGTTTACTTTTTTCATGTCCGGTGCGTCTGGAAGACTCGTATCCTCCGCCGCCTTCCGCATCTTGACCTCATACTCGTCCACCAGGCGAAAGAAGGCGTCGTCGTATGTACCGTCCTCATGCATATAGGCGCCGTTGCGGATACTCATGAGAAGGTCAAGGTCATCCCCGCGATAGGTCACAATATCACCCTTCTCCAGGATGTCGATACAGATAAGGTATAGGCGGATGAGGTGCATGGCGTGTTTGTTTAGATGGTTATCGTCCTTTTTCTTATTCCTGTGGTTCAACCCCTTGTAGTCGGAGACGATATTGGAGAGGGTGTTCAGCATAACGCTGAAATCGCGCACCGGATACTTCTTGAGGTCAACATCACACAAGACCTCCACGTCAAGATCGTCCCGTTTGCTGTCCCCGATGGACAAAGAGACAGCCCCACCGTCGAAGTCGGAATACATCGTCTCAAAATGCTTGACGGCCCTTTCCATGGAGCCAAGCATCATACGTTCTCTGTCCGCCTGAGTCATCCGGTCTTTGGCAAGGGCGTTCTGAAGACGCCGAAGCTGCTGTGTTGCGTACCCACCAAAGGAATTGACCGCCCGGCGGGTAAGGAACAGTTTTCTGTTCTCGATAACGCTTTTACCGATGTCCGTGATATAGAAATAATGCTCCGGCTTGCAGCCAAGCAGTTCGATCACGTTGGGGTTACAGTTCAGTAACAGCTGCACCAGTTTATTAAAGGAGTACACCGTCGTATCCGTCTCGGAATTGACGACCTGCTCGAAATTGGTAAGGCCGAGGAGGTCGCTCCTGCTGTTCAGAGCGCAGCCACGGACATCTACGTCAGATGAGGGGATATTTGTCCCGTATGCGTAGCTCCCTCCAAGAGTCAGGAAGATGATATTGTCGCCCATGTGCTGATTAGTACGGAGGAAGTCATATTCCTGGCCGGAGACCATAGTTTTGATCTGTTCAAGGGTCATGCCGCATCTCCTCCGTTTCCGAAATCATCCTCAAGGGCAAGTGTTACATGGTCTTGATAGTGGTCATTGTCAAACAGCGTAATCCTGAGATAGCTCTTCTCCGGATCGAAGTCAAGCTGGAGAGACGCGTTCTCATAACCCAACCGTTTGAGATCGATCTCCTTGTTTGTCAAAAATTCATACGGCATATCCAATGCTCCTCACTGTTCGACTTCATTTTTGTTGTTCCAATCCAGCTTCCAATGCAGTTCTTCAGCCTTCATAAACTCCAACAAGGTAAAGCCCACTGTTGTATTACATTTGATAAGGTGATCTGCAAGATGCCCAACATTGGACTCATCGTCCAGAATGATAAAGACATCTACCTCCGGGTGTTCATCCAGCCACATCTGGATCTCGTCGCCACGACGGCTGCCATGCGTACCTGGAAGGTTCGGAGTTTTCCCGAGGATCTCGATACCATCCCGTAGTCCGCCGTTCAACAGACACTCGCGGTAGTTCTCTCTGTTTCTCCATGAGCTCGACACAACGATGCTGTACCCGTACTTCTGGCAGAACTCAGACACCCACTGGACGCACTGGAAATTGTTGACCTTGTTGTCTTGGGGGAAATTGTATGTACACTTCTCCCCCGTCTCGTCCCACATGGGCGTGTTGACTACTCCGTCATAGTCGAGAAAAAGCACATTCACTGAGCCCACCTCCGCACAAATTGAATTTAATTAGCACTATTAGCCTGCATAACGAAGCCTTAAACCCTTTACATGCCAAGGTTTTCGGCGGTGTTCAATCTTCAATTACTCGTCATTTGCCAGAAGGAACTCCGGGTTAATGACCTTGAAGCTGATGTTCTTTTCATAGTTGCGGATCACAACGCCCTCCCGTTTCTTCCCGGGAAGAAGAACGGTGTTGCCCTTGGCGAACTCCACCATATCCGCAATGGTATCCTTGAGAACCATATCAGTTTCAACAACTGGAACGCTCATGATCCCGTACTTGGCAAGCGTCTCTGTCATTTCAAAGGTATTTACTTTGCGTCCTTGACGAATAAGGTTGAAGGCATAAAGCTCATACTCTTTTCGCTCATACTTGTTCTTCTGGATGCCCGGGCCGATGATCTCGCCCTGAAGAACGATAGTATCCGCATCGCCAATCAGAGAGCGAAGCACTTTTTCAATGTCATACTTCCGCGCCACCGTCCAGTAAGAGCTTCCGTCTGGCTTGCCAAGGCGAACATTTCTGGAACAGACACCGAACTCATACTTCTTTCGCCCAATCTTACGAAGGAAGAATGTGCCGGACTGGCCATCGACCTTCTCCGTCGCGGAGAAGTGTGTACCTGCCCCCCCGCTCCTGCTCGAACATGATCGTCTTGTTCTGGATACGCTCCTCGTCGGTCTTGACGATCCAATCCGGGAACCCACCATTCTTCTTTGGGCCAAGCGCGAGCTTTCGGAACCACGCAAATCGGCACATAAAACCAAATAGTTTCCCATGCTTCTTCTTATTCTTTGCCGCCAGAAGAGCCTGCTCCTGCTCCGCCTGCGGGTCGTACTTCTTGACACCGAGAACATCTGTTACGTCATCGTCAAGCTCATAGGTACGTCCATTTGGAAGGACTGACATCGGCAGGACAAGTCCCTGTGAGATCTGTCCGCGCAGCTTGATTGTTTTGACGCGGAACTTACGCTTCCGCAGGAACTCATATTCCGGTTTCTCCGGCATGATGGAATCAACCTCAACATAGACGACCTTATCACCAATGTTGAACTCATCTTTCTGGATGACGCACTCCCATCCATCTACCTGTGCGACAACGATCTTGTCCGCCCCTTCAATAGGCCGAATATCCGCAATCTGTCGGACTGTTGCAAGTCTTCGCATAGTGTTCTCTCCTTTGAATTTAATTTTTTAGAAAACCTCCCACCAATAATCAAAGACCTTCCGATGGTGGTTCCCCTTTTGTGCAGGTAAATCCAGCTTCTTTCTTCGTAAGACACGACTGGAATGCTTTTTCCAGAACGTTTTGAGCTTTGAACTCTTTGGCGGCTTAATATATGTATAGCGGTATGTGGGCTCCGAGTCGATCGGGTGCCAACCACAGCAATGCTCCATCCCAGCCTTGTCGTACCCAAGAGCAAAAGCATACGATCCATTGTCGTATATTGCTTTCTTTCTCTTGAATTTTTTACGCTTCATTTCTCGTCGATACGCACTTCCGCCCTTGCGGCTTCCCTTTATTTCGTTCTTTTCCATGTTTTCCCATGCGTCGTTGCAGTACCCACACATGAAAAATTCTCCTCCAACCTTTTCACAGGCACAGTGGTCATATTGGAAGTCACCAAGCTCCGGGTGTTCTTCATATATTCTCTGTCTGTACTCGAACTCCTCAACAATAGGGCAATCTGCACAGGAAAACTCGAACTTTTCACAGCCAGCATCCATCCTTAAACCTCCCGGTCATATGTATTCGCAGGCGCTTACCACGAGCTTTGATAGTAGATCATTTGTGTTGTGAAATCTGTGGTTTCAAGTATGTCATTGATTGCTTTGACTGTGTTCTTGAGGTCTTCGACATAGTATTCATCATACTCCGTACCACCAAAGAAGAAACCCTCCTGCACCGGAAGCAGCTCCTCCGCAACCTCGGTATTGATAATCACCTTGCCGGGCTCCAGGATGTCATGCCATTCGCCGTTTTCAAGAACCTTTCCGTTCTTTACGATACCGTTTATCAGGATGCTCTCAGTCAACACTTTGAGGCAGGTATCCCGCAGGTTTTCAAGGTCTTTCTTTGTGACCTCACGGTGGTAGTCGCAGTCATCTACCCCCCCCTGTACGTTTTCAACAAACCATCCGTGGATTGCGTTTGCCTTTCTCCAATACGCGACCTCCTCCCCGATTGGCCGGTACCAATCGTTTTCGCCGCCAGAACGAAACTGTTTGTAGAACCCAATCGTCTCCTGATCGGGAAGCCTATCCGCAACATCTTCCCCACACCATTCTGCGAAGGAATTATTGAAACGTTCGCCCTCTTTGTTCTTCTTGTCAAGCCAGGACAGATAGCTTTCAATCGCATTGATCTCAGCTGGAATGGTTCCTCCATGACGAACATATCGATTGAGGTACATATCCAAACCCACGATGTTCTACTTCCTTTCAAATATGTAGTCATATAAAAAACTTGTTTACCCCATATCGGATAAACAAGTTGCAGTAAATAATAAATATGCGGGTGAGGATTTGCACCTCACATAGCTCCACTCCATACTGGCGACCGCTTCGGTCGCACAAGGGCTAACGTGTTCACCTTGTTCTGCTGGATGACCACTGCTTGCGTTTAGCCGGGTCTACTTTTCACGTCATTCTCACCGACATCACAGCAGTCCGGGCCGTAGAGCCTTACCTTTAAGCGTCTACTATTGCCGTATGGGAGACTTACTGGCATTTCTGCTTGCTCCGTTGGCTTTACCAGGACGAAATGCCTGTCTATTCCGCCACCGCATATTTAATTTCTAAATTTAATACGAGTCTCTGACCCTGAATTGAGCAAGTGTGCAGAAGCCGACTCCGTTATACAATCTTTCACGCCTGACCTCTCTGAGCGAAACGGTATAGTGATGATTGTCATTAAAGCCCCGCTTCAGCTTCTGAATTACCTGCTCGGCCTCGGCATCGTGTTCTTCCTTCTGGTCGCAATCTGTAGTTATTGCGTATACGATATCGCTCCAATCACCGGCAAGTATCATATTGGGGAATGGGATTTTAGTAACTTCAGCCATACAATCCACCTCCCATTGCCTGTTTAATCCGATTTAGTCCGGTCTTCTCGGCTATCATAGCCGTAATGCGGCGATCCACCGCTCTCTTTCCCATCCTCGGCGGCTTAGGTGGTAGCTTCCCTGCTTTGGCCTCCAAGGCGATTGGATTATACTTGTGCTGACCCATTCCCCGTTCCCTCCCTATAGCTGTTTAGTAAAACTGACATCAAGGCTGTCAATGGTCGCTGTCTTAATCCCCATATCTTGAAGTGCTCTTTCTACTGCTTTTATTGCTTCAAAAGCACTTACAGACGAAAATTTCGGGTTTAGCTTTTTCTTCACCGTTATTAGGTTCGATAACTCCATTTCAAAAAGTTCTTTCAACTGTGAAGTATTGATTGCAGTTGATTCACAATTAGCAGTCATACTCCACATATATCCACCATACTCGCATCGCAGGGCTGTCATCGTCTCACCTCCAATAGAATTATTCTTTTATTTTGCCGAGCTCTTTCAGCTTAGACAAGTATGTTTGGTATCGTTTTCCATCAACCCCGTCAAAGCTATTCCATTCCTGCTTCCACTCTCGCAGGTCTGCATCGGCAGCCTCTTGCGTGGCGGAAAAATAGCACCAACATTCCATCTTTCTCCAATCGGTACTTACGGCATTCGTCGTAATAGCCGATGATTCGCTTTGCAAACCTGCCGCAGGAAACAAACGTTCCCAGCGGAGTAAGGTGCTGTTTCATAAAGTTCAGGATGTCTGCTTCTTCTACCGTCTTATCGAACTCTATCCAGAACATCGACATATCAGTTTGTAATCTTTTTCTTCCATTGTTTTATCCTATCTTGTTGGCATTAAATACCTGTTGGTTAAGATGAGCTCTGCATCTGTTCCGGGAGGAATACAACGAATAGACGTTACAGTCATCCAACTCATCGTATTATGAAACCTCTCCAGTGCTTCCTCTTTTGTTCGTCCAAGAACATGATGCGTTGAAACGGGGTGCTGCTTCGCATATGTGGCCTGTATTTCCCACAGCCACACGCCCTCCTTTAGAATACACCTATCAAGAACCTCACCTTCTCCATACTCTGTTTTGAACGGCTTATATATGAGGGTACACATTAGGCAATATCTCACCATGTTGTTCGATCCTCCTCTGACAGAATGCGGTCTATGTCGTGGAGCGTTTTATCTGAAAATGTGTTCCATTTATTGAAGGCAACATCCTCAAGTTCAAGGCTGACGTATTTCCGCCATGCATCTGGATACCTTTTCCTTATATCCCTATGCTCGGTCAGTTTTGCGTTCGGGCAGAACCAACACCCGCCTCTGCTGGAGAGGCCATAGGTTGGACTTAACAACCCATACTCTTTGCACAATTCCATCGCATCTTGTTCTGTGAGGCCATATTTCTCCAGAAGAGAGATATTGTTTGTTCTGTGCAGGCTTGCAAGACGCCTCGGTTCGTCGGCTGCAATCCCAACATACTGGATATATTCACCCTGTATGGCCTTGTAATAGGCACCGATTGCCCTCATTTTACAATCCCGTTTTACAGAGCAAAGGCCGTTTGGAGGGAAACCATATTTCATTCCCTTGTGTTCCATGTGCTTTGTTGGTTTCTCGATTATTCTGTTGAAAACAGAGAGAAAATCCCTGTCCGAGTGAACTATGTCTACTTGATATCCCCACCGCTCAAACAGTGGAGATGCCACGTTCTTGACGAAATCAATGTGCTGCGGGTTCTCGCCGCTTATCCCCGCTTCTTTGTCGAACATTACTTCGGCAAACACAATACTATCAACCGGCTCATTATATATGTGTGCCAGGATAACGCTTGCCGTGCTATCTTTGCCGCCCGACCAGCTGACTGAATAGTGCATAAAAGGTATGTATCAACAGCATACCTGACATCTCTCGACTACCATTAGATCGATCCGCGATCCGCAAAGGCTTCGATGTTACTTGTTCGCCGCTCGCTATCACAAAACAGTTAGGCCGCCAAAATCTCCCTTCGCTGCACTTTTGCTGCCTGGAGCATACGTCTCCAGAAATTGATCTCAGTTTTGTCAGTCCGGCAGATAGCATTGTTCAACATTGCTTCGCATTCTTCTATATTTCGCTCTAAATCACAGAGTTCTGGCTGTGTATCGACACAGCAGGTGCCACCCATAAACGAAAAATAATTCTCTTGGGCTTTCTGTATTGTTGTGCCGTGCGCACTGCTCTTTGGGTTATATGTTTTCATTGAAGGCGCTCGCCTACCTTTCAAACATGATACAATCACGTTCAATTCGTTGTGTGAGGCTTATATCATCAAGATCTTTCCATGGGATCCAATCGTAATCGTCAGTCACGTCGCCGGTAATGTCGTATACCCTGCCGCATATCTGCGTCCCGAAGTGATTTATCACCTGGTCATACATAATTTCAGGGCCGTCTTTATAAAACCTCTTGGCAAGAATGTCTGCAAACCAATAGCAGCAACCGCAAGTGAAAGCCTCGATGACTTGCTCATATTTTCCGGAGCCGGTGAACCGACTGATGAAGCTGTTTACTTTGTCCACTCAAATCACCACCCGTGCGCGATAACAAGAAAGCCCGCCGGACATCCGGCGGGCTTTACCTTACTGTTTGTTACTGCGTTCCTCCGATGGTCACAAACGGATTGACAGTAGAACCCATAACCTGTGGCCACTCACCATTCCATTTCTCCACCATCTGAAGCTGTGTATATTCCGGACTGGAGGAAAGCTGTTCCTGGATGACCTGGATCGCATATGCCTCAGCGTCGGCAGCCAGCTTCTTGGCATCAGCTTCCGCCTGAGCCGCAATAAGGAGCTGCTTTGCCTCCTCTTCTTTTGCGACGGTCTCGTTCTGTTTGCGGAGTGCCTCCTGTTCGGCGGCAACCTTTGCCCGAATCACATCCTCGAAGCTATCCTCGAAGTCGAGGTTCTTAATGTTGAAGGCATGGATATTGATGCCATATGTGGCAAAGGACTCACGGAGTTCCGCCTCCACCTGCTCCTGAAGCATAGAGCGATTCTGCACAAGCTCTTCCGCCTTATATTTACCAGTCGCATTCTTGGTCACAGAGTTTACCTGCGGCACAATCAGCTTGGACTCAACATTCCCAAGGCCAATCGTCTGGATGATATTTTCCAGTTGTGACACATCATACGACCAGTTGACAGTAAACTCGATCCCCTCCACTGTCTGCGTGTCACGAGTGTAAGCGGAAATCGTACCTTCGTATACCTGCTCACGAGTATCGACTGTTTCGATGCGCTGGACAAACGGGGCGTGCCATTTCCAACCAGGTGTGAGCCCGGTCTCCACGACCTCGCCAAACTGATACTTTATGCCGACATATCCCTGCTGGATAGTCTTATGGCCAAAGAGCAGACAAATCAGAGTGATGATTGCCAACACCACGAGCACTACCGCGATGATCGGCGTATAATTACGAACCCTTCTATTCGATCCTTCCATAGTGTCAAGACTCCTTTGTATATATTTTTTTGGGGGGGTGATTTGAGCGGACAAAGTAAACAGCCTGCGTCTACTTACGGTACAATGTGAGATGGCAGTCGGAGAATATATTAACAAGCACATCAACGACTGCGCCCCAATCTCCGCCGCCAAGACCACATCCGATGCGATACGGCATGGCTATTGTCTCCCCTGGCTTAACCCTGTTTTTCAGGGTGTAAAAGCACTTCTTTAGTGCTTCTATATCTGTATGCACTGCGCCATCGCGGCCATAGGAGAATTGCCCGAACATATTGACGACCTTTGTTTTGTCTGTCACTTTTACAAACTGTATTTTACCGAGGAGTTCCTCTCTGCCGTGTTCTTTGGAATACTTCTCAACGGCGTTGTGATAGCTTTGGTAAACGCATGGCCATTTCGTGCGGATCTGTTTCGCCACGCCGCTTCCCATAACGCCCATGCAGTTCACCTGGTGGCAGATATATTCGGCGGTAGCGTTCAGAAGGTCGCCGTCAACAATACGGATCATGCTTCGTCACCATCAACCCTGATCGGCTGTACCAAAACACGGGGATAGTAGACCCGATTGACCATACGGGCTTCGGCCCGTCTTGTTTTTCCGAGGACTTCGTTGAGCTGTCGATAGAAATCGACCCCCAGCTTGGAGCCCATAAGCTCGGCGAGAGGATCCAAAAGCTCCACGGTATCCTTGTTCTCTCTTCGCTTTTTGCGGCAGTGCATCAGCTGCGTCGCCACCTTTGCCCTCTCGCTGTAATCGAGGTTCTCAAGCTCGATCCTGTGCAGGAGGTCTTGCTGAAGCCCATCCATTTGGTGAACTTCCTCATAGCACCGCTCTCTGTCGCGCACCGCGTCGTTCAAAACCTTGATAAATTCAGACAGGCAGGTGGACAGCTCCGGTGTCTCTTTTCGTTTCGACATCTTGTTCACCTCCCACCTATTAAGTCTAAGAATTTTGAATCGTCTTCCGGGTCAAAGGACAATTCTTCCACAATGCTTTCTACCATTGACGCCGGCCATACCCAGCTTTTATCAACTTGAGCAGGTGCCTCTCCAACATCTTCTGCTATCGTGAAATATCCTCTGTTTGGATATACGCCCAATACCGTCACAACTTGCCCAAAGTATTTTTCCATCTTCGGATGGCAATGCAAACCGCTTTCAATGCACCGCACGGAAAACTGCCCCATAATACTTATCCCTCGTTGTATGGGAGCTTGGGAGAGATCAGCTCGCGGTTTTGGAGGAGGCGGAACGATGGCATAGGCTCCAGTTTATGTCTGTTCCTTGCGTGCAAATCATCAATGCGCCTTTTGGTCGCAACGTCAGCACACTCACCGGTGGCAATATAGTTGTCCAAAACGGCGTAAGTGAATCCAAGATTATCCTCGTCAGATTTTCCACACAATCCATCTGACGGAATCTTGCTCACAAGCTCGTTGGGGAGACCGAGCTCCTGCCCGATCTGCAAAACCTCATTCACCAGAAGGTTGGAAAGCGGGCTGAAATCGCCTGCGCTGTCGCCGAATTTTGTGGAATACCCGACATAATCCTCTGAAAGATTGCAAGTATTTGCCACACGCCCGCCGTTCGGGAGCGACTGAGCAACCGCATAGAGGATCGACATACGGATACGGGCCGGCAGGTTGACGATGGCCTGCTCGTTTGGCTCGCATCCGACCCGTGACAGCCTGTCATGTATAGCTTCAACCGCATCGCCGATATTTACTGTAATACTGCGAATACCAAGCATCTCCACCAGCTTTATGCTGTCGTTTATGTCAGCCTGATAGCAGTTCGGCATCAAAACACCGAAGACCCTATCCTTTCCAAGGGCCTCGACACATAGGGCGGCGACCACACTGGAGTCCTTCCCTCCGGAGATACCCACCACGGCGGAACACTCTGGCCCGTTCTTTACAAAATAATTGCGAATCCAGTTGATAATGTCGTGTATTGTTTCATTTGGATTTTTCAACATACTGTTCACCGTCCTATTCTTATTTGGATATAAAAAAAACCACCGAGAGCCAAGGCCTCGGTGGTAGTCTATTCGGTCATTCACTCCTGAGCGGAACAAGGATCTTTCTAAACCCAAGCGTTACCCTTGTTTTATGGTTAAGCAGCGGATAAATCTCAACATCGTCTGCATACTGGGAAGCTCGCAGGAACCACTGCTTGTGGCAAAAATCAATATCGGCGGCTTCCATTTCTATAAACCCAATATCCGGAGCAAGATCATCTCTTTTGCAAACAAAATTCAGGCTTTCTTCCTCGACTCTGATCCCGTTCTTCACAATGGCAGATGCAATGCTGATACGCCTTACAGCTTCTGGGTTGAGAATATACACCTCATTCCTCGGCAAGGACTTCATCTGTTCAATCAGCGCATCGACTTCAGCAAAGTCCTCGTCGTCAAACTCTTCCTTATCGTATTCAAAATCCTGCAAACTTGTCACCTCTTTCCGTTGTTCTGCTCCCTGATTATAGCATTGTTGATGGAAAAATGAAAGATTAAAATTCCCCGTTGTAAAGATTGGCGCGGACATTTTTCAGCGAGTAGAGCTTGGTAAAGTTTCCATCTTTGAACACCGTGATGAGTTCGTTCCCGCTCTGTGCCTGCTGCCATGTAAGGCCGTCCTCGTAGGCGTAGCCCGTATCCGTCTTGAACACCCGGCAACAGCCGCGCTGCGACTTCTTGAAGTGCCCGGAGTCTGTCTTGGGGTTCTTGAAGATCATGATGGGCTTACCATCTTTATCTTCCGCATAGGTCGCCTTGACGGCGATACCAAAGGTGTCGCGGGTATAGGGGCGATAAGTCGGGCGGATCTTACCGGTGTCCCAGTCCTCCTCAAAGTCCTCCAGACACTCCATGGAGAAAGAACCCACGCCAAGAGCGACATTGCTGACGGCGAACCCGTTGTTTTCCAGAATCTGATAGATACGCTGGCAGCGCTGAGGCGTAATACTGTCGCCGTAGAGAGCCTTGACGTGGGGGTTCAGCACCTTAAATCCCTTGGCATTTACACTGCCGCCAAAGATGTCCCACAGCTTGAACACGGTTTTGGTGACCACATCCACCGGGTCACCGCTGTCTCCACGGATCGAAATACAGCCTTCGTGGGCCAGGATCTCGTCTTTGAGCTGTGGAAGAATATTCTCCACCAGGTTCCAGTAATCATAGCTGTCACTGACCACCGAGAAGCTCTTGTGCGGGTAGATCTCCGTCAACAAGCGGCGCATGTGCGTCACCTCATCGCTGTCAATGGCGAAGTTGGAACACATCACGCTGTGCTCCGTGGACAAGGCGCCGTACGCCACAGGCTCTTCATCGGCGCGGCACGCATAGTTCTTTTCCAGCCAGAGAATGGCCGGAACAGTCGCCGTGTTCAGGAAACTCAGGCAGAAGGCCGCCGAGCTCTTTGTGGCGCTTTCTACGCTCTCCTGTCCGCGCATAGAAAAATCGCCAAGGAGCCTCGCCGGAACAACATCGTCATCACAAGTGCGCTTCGCATACTCGTTGACGATCTTCCGATAGCGATAGCCAACCTCGGCGGATACCTGTGTGTGCCACATGGAGCAAGAAAGCATCGTTTCAATGCTGTTCACCAACCACACGAAGTCAGGATGTGTGTTGGATATCTCGATTTGCGGAACATGAATGTCCGTCCGTACGCCCTCCGGGACAGCCCGGATCTCCAACGGCAAATAGCCCAGATCGTGCAGGCCTTTCAGTCTGTCGTGGCCAACACCGTCTGTTCCGATGGTAGCTCCGAGAACCCTCGTGTACTCATCCCAGACCTGATCGAACGGAACGCCAAAGAAATACTCGTTAAACGCTTCAATGAGGTACTCATTGATAAAAGCCTGAAGACCAAACAGCGTGACCTTATCGACATCTTCAAGCCTCGACATTCTCGGCGTATAATAGGAGGCCATCTTGGTCAGGCCGACTGGGTATTGCTCGGCATGTGCTGTCTTATAAAAGTCCAAGCAAAGCAACGGATTGTAACGGATCATATTAAAGCCTCCCATTCAACTTCTTTGCGAGATAAACAGCGAACGCAAACGGGGAAAGAGCGGGCCATAAAACGCCGACAAAAATGTAATCACCTACATCCACATACTCCGGGTACGTCCGGTTTTTCAGGTTCAAATAGTACAGCGTGAATGTGATAACAGCGCCTATGACAACATACAGGAAGACATACAGCAATATCATATATTAACACCGATCCTTTCCGAGGACGATTATTTTCTCGTGATTGCCCCGATAAATACTATCGGTTGTGAAGACCTTTTCAATTAAACCGGACTCTATAATCTCACCATCGAAAATTGTATTCTCGCAGTGGGTCACATAGAGGTAAACCTCCCCGGCCCCCGCTTCCTTGAGAGCATTCGCGGTGTGCATAAACGTTCCGCCACGAGAGCAGATGTCGTCCACAATCAAAACAGTTTTCCCGTTCACGATCTCGGCATTGGTCAAGGATAAGCCCTGTATCTTACCAGTCCTCCAATCCCGATGCTTGATACCAAACACATAGGGGCGGCCCTGAAGCTGCTCGGAATACTTCTTTGTCGCACCTTCATCCGGATAGCAAAGTACAGTTTCATGATCGCCAATCCATGAGAGCACGCGAATCACGTTGTCCATAACGCCCCGCACCTCGACCCTGTCAATGAGCGCCGTTGCGACATTGGAGTGCGGGTCTGTCACAATGACCTTGTCAAAGCCAAGCGTATTGATGAACTCTGCAAACCATTTGAGTGTGAAAATTTCATCCTCATTTTTCACGCGATCCATTCTTGCGTTGGGGATATACGGAAGCTCAAGAGAAATCCCGATATGGGGGATGCGGCTCCGAATATGATGAACGATGTGCCACAGAACCATACACTCATGATCTCCATCGTATTTCCACAGAATGGAAACTCCATCCTGACTACGTAGCTCTATGTGGGCGGTGCTTACACGAGCAGACAGCGTATAGTCCGGAAAATGCTTCTGTTCAACGTTCTGGCCGTCAATATAAATCATGCTACCCCTCCTATCCCAAACAGGTCAAACATTTCACTGTCGCTGGAACATTCTATTTCGGATGTATCCCCAAGGTAAATGACCCTTTTATATTCGTCATATTGCCGTCCATCGTAGTCAGACTTGTAGCCTCTTTTCATCAGAACGGAGCTACCAGATGTATAGAGACGAACACAGTCCATATCCCCCATGCTATCTTCGCTCGCCGATGCTCCTGTCACCCATCGAACGCCGAGCAAATCTATATGCCGAAGAAACTCTGGCCTCAGCTGTTTCTCTGGAACCCAAACAATCACACTGACACAGTCTCCTTGCACCATGCTGTCAGAAAATTCTTCCTCCCACATAGAGCGACCCCCAATCATTCGTTTTCGATACTGATCTGGCACATCTTCATGGCGGCAAGAGCGTTCCGATGGCTCTCCGGCGTCACGCCTGCACAGCATGAGGCATCAACCGAGATCGGAATTTCCGGAAAGAATGCCTTGATGAGTAAAGCGTTGGAGATAACGCAGATATCCGTACACAGACCGACCAGCGTAATGGAATCAATGCCATTCTCATCGCTGATTGCATTCAAAATGTCTGGGAGATCCCGACTGCCAAACGTTTCCTTATATAAAGTAACCGAGCGCTGGATATGGCTATCATCTTTTTGGGCAGCGACTGCATCAGCCACCTCTTCCCGAAGCTTCCACCCGTCCGTTCCGTAAATGCAGTGCGGAACCGGAAGATTTTTCCCTTCGAGAGTGTTGAGATAACCTTCTTCGTGGGTATCCATCGTGCAGATGATACCGCCGTCCCATCCCTGGATCTTGGAAACCGCATTGTCAACGATCTCCTGCGCTTCTTTGGTGCCAAGAGAACCGTCGATAAAGTCGTTCTGCATATCTACTACCACAAGGATCTTCATTTCTTTTGTCCTCCGTTATTTTGCTTTTTTCAATGTTGTCTGTATGCGGTGGCCTTGTCTTGGGTCGAGGCCAAGCATATACCGGAAGTGCCACCTCGTGCGTCTGGCTTGACTAAAATATGCCCTGCATATTTTAGTTCAAGGCACTCGCACGAGGTGCAGCACCCCACTTGATACTTCTACCATCGGTAAGAAGCTGTCGCCGTATGTATCAGGAACAATCAGCAACAAATCTACACAACATCGGGGGCTTAACCCGCTTTACACAGGTTTACAAAACCCTCATTCATTTCCCGGGCATTATCTTTTATCTGAGCCATTCGCTGTGCCGTCTGCTCAAAGCAGGCCTTTGCCACATCGTCCATGGAAACGTCGTCTTCAATTTCAAAGTCATCGTCGTCCTCGTAGTCTTCTTCGATGTCCTCATCCTCTTCGTCATCGTCCCATACTCCCTCGCTGTCTGCCCAATCAAGAACATCGTTCTTATAATCCTCAAAATCATTGTCCACGCCATCGTAATCAAAGCTGCTGTGGCGGATATAAAAGTCATATCCTGTTGGGATACTACCGAGCCAATCGCGAATATCTCTCCAGGAATCATACCCAACGGCGTCACGTATGTCTTCGTCTATCATACCGTCACGTTCATCGTCATCGTAGATATCTTCGCACACATCGCACCCGTTCTCGTTGCAAAAGCTAACCAGGTCATAGAAATCATTGACGGTGTCGATAAATTCACGTCTTGTCATTTCTGACGCCTCCTCAAAAATAATATAATATGGTTCCATATGCCGCTTTTGATGATCCTTACTCAGGATATCCGCCGGACAGTGCCGGAGTTGAACTGGCTTCACCAAAAGCATCAATCATCTAATGCTTACCACCCAGGCGGAGCGACAAATGGCAATGCGAAGAAAGGAGATGTAGGACGGAGCCGTATCCGTCCTTGGAGCTGGTAGTAGGACTCGAACCCACGACACTCGACTTACAAAACCGATGTTCTACCACTGAACTATACCAGCGTAAATGGTGCCACGACACATCATGACACCAAGCTCTACGTCCGCAAAACACCGTGTGCACCCGGCTGGTTTCTCCTCCTTTGGCCCTCGGAGATCAACCCAAGTACCTGTCGGAAAAAGCATAACCAATAGAGCAATGGAGCTGGAGACGGGACTTGAACCTGTGACAAGACGCTTACGAAGCGCCCGCTCTACCGACTGAGCTACTCCAGCAAGGATAGCCAGTCTTTCCCGGCTGCCAGGCATAGCCTGCTTGTTAAAGCAGAGGAACCACCTTATTGTACAAAGCAACAAACTGCTCGTTTATTTGCCTATCAATATGATAATGACCAAAAAACCATCGCTTGAATGTAAGATCTTGCCTGACTCTTTCGTGAAAGCTCACGATCGGGTCGTTTTCGTACCATTCCGCGATAAACTGTTGTACACTTCTTGGCGCACAATGTGTAATGACATAGTCTACTTCCCAGTTGACGGCTTCGAGAGCTTGCACGGCGCGTTCCATCTCGTCATTGGACGGGATCTCCTGCGGCCACCACGAGATATGTTCTCTCCGCTGTGCCTTATCCACAGAGCGTGCACCACCCATCACGTAGATCTTCTTCCCGCCGATCGTTAAGACCTGTCCGCGCTCCAAATGATAGATGCTTTCGGTCACCTGACGGACATAGCCGCCGAACATGGGAATGAGTTTCAACTCGCGAAGAATATCGAAGTTCTCGTGGTTACCGTCCACAAATAACGTGGTAAAGGGCTTGTTTGCCAGCCAATCCTGCCAGTACATTTCCCTTGCGGAACCATACCAGACCAGGCCGAAGTCGCCAGCGATTATTACATAGTCGCTTTTGCTCAACTCTTTCTGCTGTGGAAAATTCCTCGTATTCAGCTTGGAGATATCATAATCGGCGTGCGTATCGCCAGTTACATAGACCATACCTTTTACTCCTTCAAAAAAATGTGATCTCATAGAGAATAATAGACATCTGGAGACGGAGTCTACGGCGTCTTGGATGTGTGGGAGCCGAGTCATGTCGGCGAACTGGTGTGCCATCCTGTTCTGATTTTGGTGCGAGATGTCTCGATTCTGGGGGTTTGCTGCGATCGGCATCGCGTATTTCCGTCGCCAATGACTCAGCGTTCGAGCTGGCGTGTTTGCGCAGCCTCCTGCTGCCCCGTCTTTCATCCAGCTATTTGTTACTTCTACCATCGGTGAGAAGCACCGCGAACGGTTATACATCACATTTGTTTTGTAATTATCTCAGGTCTTCCCTAATGCACGCTATGATATCTACGCCATACTTTTTGCTTGCATGTTCGACGATCTTGTCTATCACATCCTTTTCCACCATCCGGTAGTAGTTGTAATAGCCATCGAGCGTTCTGATATCGCCCGCCTCCCATGGTGTACCGTTTTTCCGGTCAAAGATGTAATTGTGGATCATATTCTGGAACTGCTGCTTCCGCCGGTACCCTATGGTAATATTGTTGTCCTTGTTGAGCATGACACCGAGGTTCCAGTTCCGCCCAGCAGAAGACCCATACCGTGTCTTTTTGACGTTCAATGAGAACGGCGCATGATACTCTTCCAGCGTCCTCAGCAACAGGTCTTGTACCTGCCAGATGTCGAATGCGTACCTGGATGAGATGATGAAATCGTCCGCATACCTGGTATATATCATCCTCTGCTTCAGCGGGGTCTCCTCGCCGTCAGCGCCGGTCAGAACACCGGCACGCTCAAACTCCATATACCTCAGCCTTTTGTTCAGGTTAAAGTCGATGGGGATCATCATGATGTTTGTAATCGTCGGGGACACCGGGGTGCCTTGAGGCAGACCCCCATTCAGAGTTGCAAGTTCAAGTGCCTTCTCAAGCTCAGCACGCCCTTCCTCTGTCCTAACGACCTCGCTGAACGGGAACACCATGCTGAACTGCTGCATCATAAACTCCAAAGTTGTGCTGCCAAAGAAATCATGGAGGTCAAACTTCCCAAACCAGCGGCTCTCGTTCTGCTGGTGACGCTTTACCGCATCAATGGTACAACGGCCCTTAATGTATGCAAACGCGGAGGTATGATAAAGGGCGTGAAAGTCCTCCTCAAAAATCAGCTTGAGCTGACGGAGCGCGTTCATCAATTCCGGCAGAGGCTCATCTATTTTGCGCAGACCACCGGACTTCTTTGGGATATGGAATGTATGGTACAAATCACTCCTCTTGGACTCTCTGAGCTTTTCAGTACCTGCATTGAACTCCTTCAGCTTTCTAACCAAGTAGCCAATATTGAGGCCATTTGTAAAGCGTTCGCTCACTTCCTCAACGGCATACGTTTTTGTGTTTCCTACACTTGTGTTATACGGTGCATAATCAGAAAAGCTTTGCGAGATAAACTCTTCAAAAGTCATCTGATGATACATCGGAGATTGATGGACTGTAATGTACACCACTTTCGTTTCCTCCTTCCTTTTTTAGTTGCCTGTAACCAAAATAGAGGCTGCTGCCTGGTGCTTTGGATCTATCTTTATGGTTTGGCTGCAAGTGTCATCTGAGCTACGTCATCTGACATGTGGTCTGGCATTCGATTCATTGCGGCTGTATTGTTTGCTGGTGTCCTGTCGGGTTTCTGGTGTTTCGTGACATTGAGATTCTTTATTACTCAAGCTTGAAGACGTCAAGTAGCTCCTTGTGCGCCTCTTTCTTTTCCTGGCTATTTGTTACTTCTGTCTTCGACGAGAAGCTCGTTTTTTCAAAACGACATTTCGTTACAGGTTTTTGCGCACTTATGGCTGCGCCATACCAAAGAATGCAAACATCTCTTCTGTGGTGCTCGGTCTCATTTCTTTAACACCCTTTGGCAAAATCCTATATTCCTTATCCCCGATCTGCTCGACTCTCGATTTCGGGTTAAGAGATACCAAAGGACGTACGCCACGGAACTCACTTGCCATTGCGGAACCCAGATAACTGGACTTGTCAACGGTAGCGTTTGAACCACGGAATCGCTTGCCCATATCTGCAAGGAAATAACTCAGGTAGTATCTGTCTCCATCTGCCATTCTCGTTGTACCCAAAAGCTTTTTGGCAAGGTCTTGCGTCGGGTGCGCCCGAACGCCCCGCCGCTTCTTGAACAGATTGAGCCTGTCATTATCTCCATACATATCCTTAACGGTCGGGATACGAACTAACGACGTGAATTCACCCGTATCAAGCTTTGTGGTTTTCTCCAAGAGCGCCGCTATCTCATAGCTGTCAAAGTACCGTAAAAATCCTGCGTGCTGAGACTGATCGCTCATTGACGGTAAATACTGACGCGCCGGGGGCGCGTCATACTTATGCTGCGGACTATACCATCCATCCTTTGCGCTGTTCAGATATTGCAGCAAAGTCGATACCTCAAAGTGCGGATTTCCACGGCGCAAGACTCTGTTTTCCCCGCTGCCATCATACTCATAGCCGCTCCCGATCTCATACCAGCCATCAGGCCGATAGTCACCTGGCCACTCTTCTGTTGCATCGAGAACGCAGATGTCCACTACGCCCTCGGAAATAAAATCGCAGTTTGGAGTTGCCTTCAGCCATCTGAGCGGCGCCGGGGTGGCATCACCACCAAAGGCTGTGTACTGACCAAAGACCAATACATCTCCGAGGCTCATGCTTCTTAATGTACGACTCATTCTTTTTTTCACCTCCAGTTTCCCAAATTCCTATGTGATCTCATATAGATTCTGACTCATCCGTACAGGATCCGGAAGATTTTCCTTCAGTGGGCGGAGGAGGCGTTCGGCGCCAGATGCTTTGGGTGGCTCCCCTGAATCGGACACTCTTCTGGGTGTGGTTCGCTTCTTGAGCGCACCTGACCAGCAGCGTCTCTTGCCGGCGAGCTCAGGTGCACTGGGCTGCCTGGTGTCTTCTTTCTCTCAGCTATTTGTTACTTCTACCATCGGTGAGAAGCACCGCGAACGGTTATACATCACATAGTTTAATTAAAACGCATCCAACATAAAGTTGAATGCGTCAATGAGTACGAGCTTTTTAATTGGCTTTCCATTCCAAAAATTCATGAAATTTGCCACACCAAGAGCACATACCATCCGAACAGTCGGACAGACAGAAAGTGTGATGCGGCAAGCGGACATCGGTGTTTCTTCTTCCGCCTCTTCATGAGAGAACTCCATGGACGCCAGAAAATCTTTCTTCATCTTGTAGTCAGACCAATCGGCTGCGTAATGCTGCGCATCCTCCAGCCTTGTGCGGAAATCAAACATCGCTTTGACATATTGGTTGTCCATGTGCTTCTCCACAATGGCCCGACGAAGTTCGATATTATCCACACACAAGAACACAAACCCGGAAAGCTGCTGACCATCCCAACCCTTGCTCTCCAGCTTAATATCGTCCTCGGCATCCGGGTTGATCTCCAGGATCATATCTCTGACAGCCTCCACTTTTGGCCGCCCGACATCTTTCTGGCGAAACATCTGATTTGCCAAATTCTTGGGTTCGACAACATCAAAATCCCAAAGCACAAACTTTGTCAGACCGTTTCTTGCCAGCATTTCCGCGACGGTCGAGCCGACAGACCCACAACCTACGATGTGGATCTTGGCGGGATGCTTCTCCGGCTGAAAAACATCATAGCTTTTTGACAAGTCCATTTCCATCCCTCCAATTATTTGCGTCTATAGTATCCATACGGATCGTCGTCATCATCCATCGGAAGTGTGAGTTGAGTACCTCCTTCACCGGGCTTTTTCCAGCCATCCCCGATTTTGCTTTTCGGTTTGTCGTTCGCCCAGTTGGATGCTCCCTTCTCACCCTCGTCCTTCTTCTTGTCTGCGGCGGCTGGCGTCACAGGAGGGCGATACGGTTCGTAGCTACTGCCGGCACCGTTATAGGTCGGGGTTGTGTAGGATTTCTCCACAACAAGGCTCTTGGCCTCCTTTATGAACTCCTCAAAGCTGACGACGCCGCCTTCGAGCCTAACTTCGACATCCCCATCCTCAAACAGCGTGTTCTTGCGCATATCGTAGATCTTGATGAAGCTTTTGAAGCTCTTGTTATAGATCATGAAGATGTAGAAATCATCCGGCCCAAGCTGGGCGACGATTTCTTCCTGATGATTGAGATCCACAGAAGAAGGAGAAACGGGCATATTCACATGAGAATGGCCCTGCATGTGGATGTTATAGAAACGTTCATCCTCGTCATTCTCCATGATCCATCTGGCATACTTCTCCGTGTCCATTTCAACCGTAGTCGCAGCGACAGTCTGCGGGTAGACAAGAATATCCGAGATGATGTACTCGTCTGCTTCCTCGTTGTCGATACGAGCAGCAACGCCATGCCACGCAACCTCCTTGTTGAACTCTTGAAGGAGCATGACCATTTTGCACCATGCCTCTGGCGTAAAATATACGGTTGCCTTCTTGTGCGCAGACTCAAATGTCTTGCTGAAGTTGAACTTGCCATCGGTCAGCGGCCCCATGGCCAACGACTTCTCGAAATCTTTTTTGCACTCCTCGATCATTTCAGGAGTCATGTTCAAAATTTTGCTCATGTAATTATGCCTCCTCTTCCTGTGCTTGTGTCTCCCCATCCTGACCTGTCGCCTCCTGACTCTCAATCCACTCAATAGCGGCAAGTGGTTTCACAACTTTACCATCGGGAAGCTCGATGCACTGGGTTTGATTGCGATACATATCGTTCATGAACTCTCCGATGACGACCGAGTCTCCGAAATTGAGACTTTTTGAGGAAGAAACGCACTGCTCGATCGCTCCAATATAATTCCTGTCACGCAGGAACTGATTGATGACCCTTTCATGATTTCCAAGACAAGCGTGATACTGAATATGCGGGTTTGGCATCATGTTCTTCATTTCAAGCGGGAACTCATGCTGTCTTATACCACGAACGCTGCCATTCAAATCGAAAGTATATCCGGCACAGAACCTAAGACGAAGCGTTCTGTCGCTGAAGACCGCTTTGATGAGCTTCGCCATCCTCTCGCCGCTTATGGCACCATGCGCCCGAGTGTAGATGTAGCTGTGATTATTGCGAAGCATACTTTCGACCATTTCTTCATCGAAATACTCGCAATATCCAAATGCAGCGAACTGCATCATAGAGTCTGAGACAGTCTCCAAATAGAGCGAGGCATTACACAGAAAATAGTCCATGATTTCAGACTCATCCCCGCCGGATGCAATCTTCTGATGAAGCCCAAGAAGTTTGATGGACAATTCGTTACGCTGCGAGAGGATACTTGCAATCGAGTTATTCATCCTCTCAAACTCTGCTTCCTTTGAGGCAATTTGCTGTTCAACTCTCTGTGCCTCGATACGCTCAAACCGGGTCTCAAACCCTTTGAGGAGCTTTTCGATACGCATTTTCTTGAAGTCATACCGCTCTGCAAGCTTTTTGAGACACGCCATATACTTGTCCGGATCCTTCTCGGTAAGAGACAAAAACAGCGCCAGCTCGTCCTCGGTCAGCTTGTCCGTATCTTTCCCGGCATTAAAATACCATGGCATACACGGCACGATAGCGCGCTGAAGATAATGGAGCTTGCGGATGTCAAGCGCCTCGACGAACAGAACAACAGACCGAAGCTCGACATTGATGAAACACACCACTCGGAATGACTTTCTGAAATATGCAGTTACAGGCTCCAAATTGTGGAACCCATCATACATACTCGGGAAAGTGCTCTCAATGGCATCGAAGCTGATGTTATTACCGTCAGCTCCTCCGTTGATGTTGTGAATAAAGAATGTGCCTGCACTGTCAGAATAAATCTCCCTTGCTACAGCAGACACCACATCACGCTTAGATGCACCCGACAGATTTTCAGCCCGATAGGAACTCTGGCTAAACCTTAACTCCACAGTATCTTCTTCTCCCATGCGCTGTGGAAGGATTGCACGGAGCGTGGAAAGAAACGAATTATCTCCGTTGTATGACACACCAAAGACGTTTCTGAAGTAGTCATTGGCAAAATCAGTACAAAACGGAGTCTCTCGGACGATTGCCCTAAACATATCTTGACACCCCACATTTCAAGTTATATTGTTGTCGATTGCCGGAGTTGAACCGGCAAACCCAAATCGACATAGAAAATGGCGGCCCAACTGGGCCGCCATTTTATGTGGTTATGTATCAGGCGTTATCGGCCTTGACCACATTCAGCAGGAAGCACTTGGAGGTGATGCCCATCTGCTGGAAGGTCTTATCCAGATCGCCGGGCTGGAGGGGAGCGCCATCCAGGTGCATAGTGCCACGGGTGTAGTCGATCTCGTTGTTCTCCAGGCAGGTACGGAGAGTGGTGTTCTCGTCGATGAGAACGGCCTCGCGCTTGGTGTTGTTGCCCACAGTGACCTTAATCATAGTTCATTTCTCCTTTTATTCGTTGTTTTTTTTAGTTGGTTTGTAGTGGTTGAGCCCGCCGGAAACCCCGGCGGGCTCAAATTGCGGATGGTGTCGCTTAGGCGACAGTGATAGTCTCCATCACAGCATCCTTCTCTGCCTTCACGGAAGCCAGAGCGGAATCCACCTGAGCCTCAACCTTGTTGAGGTTGATGATAGCGGCGCCGACCATGTCGGCAACGGCCTGCTTCATGTCAGCACCGGCGCTGGCAGGGACAGGAAGGGTGATGGTGGCCAGGCCGCTGCCATCGTGGGCAACGGAGCCGAAGCTGGCGCCGTACTCGGTGATGCTGCCGGTGCCATTGGTGGTGCCCACGGCGAAGACAGCCTCACGCTTGCCATCCTCGTTCGTCTCGAACAGAGTCAGAGCCTTGGGGCGGTACTTCTCCAGGGTCTTGATGTCCTCCAGCTTCTTGGTGCTGGTGACGACGACTGCGTCGCCTGCGATCGTGATTTTTGCCATTTTTTCGATCTCCTTTTATAAATATGTACCCATTGGTTCACCTTTCGGCTATCCACTCACGCCACGAGGAGGCTGGGCCATGTGAGCAAAGGAAAAGCCCAGCTTTCGCTGGGCTGATTTTTCCTCATATTGTTTGCTGTTTTTTTCGTACCACTTTTCGTGGTACGGATTTATTCGATTAGGGATTAGAATGCGAAAGCGGGGGCCAGCCCAAAGGAAAGACTCGCATGGGTGTAGTTGGCGCCGCCGTCGGTGTACACAAAGCAGAAGTAGCTGCTGCCGTTGCAAAAAGGGGAACGCAACAGCAGATATTCTCTGTCGCCTCTTCTCACTTTGTAGTACGGCACATCCTCCTGCCGGTAATATTCATACCAATGTCCCTCGCCAGGAGCTGAGTAGATGCACCTGCCGAACAGCTCTTTCTCGGACTTGATAAAAAATCTATCCTCGGTTTCTATCAGCTCATTGCTGCCATCAAAAGTGTTTGCGGTCAACTTTAGAACGGGAACCGCCACGTCGATGATCTCGTCCGGCATGAGTTCAAATATGCTTTCGCCTGGCTCATTCATCATCCTGCGCAGCTTGGTCGCTGCCCAAGACCCCTCATTTGTGTCTGCATCATTCCATGGATAACGCTGTGGCATACAATCAACCATTTCCCACGTCAGAGGTAGAATAAGCCCGTCTTTAGTTCTGTCGTGATTTCTCCCAATAATTCTAAACTCGACTGGGGTTCCGTCTTTCAGAACGGCACTTTTTGTATCGCCAACATTGAACATGGAGGCTGCCGCAGGGCCAAAACCCCTTATCGTCCTCCATGAATACTCCTCCAAGGCTCTTGGCATATTTACTCCCCCTGTTCCGTAAAATCAAAATCCCCAAAATCCGATAGTCTCCCGGCTGTCGTGTTCTCATCATCAATGTCGAGGTACGGATACTCGTTAAAGAATTGAACCCCAGTTTCATCCGGTGTCCATGTGGGATGATATATGGAAATGGACTCTTCTTCTGCAAGCATCTTCCCGATTTTTCTAATGAAGTCATCGCAAAACCCTTCATATGTCAGCTGTTCGACCTCATCAGGCGTAACGTTCAGCAATGTGCTCATGAAGTCCATAGCTGCAAGATGTAACTCATCATCACGTTCGTAGATAATATCATCGAGCATTTCGATCTGGCCTTCTTCATCCAGCGGCGCTGGCTCGTCTGGCAGGTCGTCACCATAGTCGCTCATCACCGTAACTGGAAATAAATATTTCCGATACACCTTTGTTGCAATTTCACGACATTCTAAAGCACAGGTTGCGGCCTCTCCATACTCGAACTCTTCATCACGAAACACCTTGAAAAATGGGATGCCACTTTTTTCTTCTAAGTAAACGCTGTATCCGGTGTTCACGTTCTCGGCAATACAGACCATTTCTTTACCCAAACGTTCTATATTGCTTTCAAAAAATTGCCAAACATCGTATGCGCTCAAATGAATTTTTACTTCACCTTTCTCAGGCACACGCATTCCCTCCCACCATTATTATTTTTTGGTCTGAGTGGAGGGACTCGAACCCTCGGCCTCGTGACCCCAAATCACGCCGTCTACCAACTGACATTACACCCAGATTTGGCGGCGGAGGTGGGATTTGAACCCACGGGCGGGATTCCCACCAGCGGTTTTCAAGACCACCGCATTCAGCCAGACTCTGCCACTCCGCCGTTTTTATCGTTATTGCTTTTGAATGCCAAACAGAGACATCATATCTTCATCTGTCGATACTTCAAAGTCTTTTGCATAACCGGAAAACATTTCGTCTGTCCAGTTTGAGGGAGACCCATCTATGTGATATTTCCCGTATTCTGTTATTTCCTTAATTGTTACAGCGCTACCAGCAAAGCGCATCATTTCTTCAATCACGGAATCGGTGATTGGATTTACGCCAAACATCATATAATCTTTCCCTAAGCGTAAATCTTCTCTTACAAAAACCATATCTCCTGGAACATACTGCGTCTGGATTGCAAAACCAACAAACATTTCACCGGGCCATATATATTCATACGCATCAGTTTCCGCAACGGTATACAGGTCATTGCCAAGAGCTGCGGTGATTTGGACTATGCAACCGGCAAGAGCCGCCATTCGCTCTGGCACATAGTAATCCCTGTAATATTCGCCCTCTTGGATATCACCTTTGACCACAACAAAGTCGCCCTTGTTATATTTTATAGCAGACAGCATACCAACACCCCTCTATGCGTCAATATAATGGGGTTGCCGGTTTACCACCCTCCACCGGCAGGATGCACGCATTCGACTCATATCACCCGTTGTACCTCCGGGGATATGGCCGAAACCCCACATCAAGCAGCATTTCTTGACTAACCCATCCGACTTTCGGCTTTTGTTCGACTGGTGGGCTGCCAGCCTAACCGCACCATTTCCCCGACATCTGTGGGGCGGTTACGGTTACCCCTGCGACTTGCTCGCAGGGCTGGTGGAGACAATCGGACTCGAACCGACGACCCTCTGCTTGCAAAGCAGATGCTCTCCCAACTGAGCTATGTCCCCATGAATGGGGCGGGACAACGCCCGCCCCTATATAAATCAATCCGCTACCACCCAGCCTGGTGGTTATCCCCACGGTCACATACTCACCCGACAAACCATTCTCTCCAGGGTTTTGTAAAGCGTTTTTAATTTTTCTTTGAGCGCCACTGCGCTGAACTTTACACCCTTATAAGCGTTGAGGGCTGAATGTTAATCCTTGATCGTTAAGTCGTAAGCTTTACAGCTCATTGTAACCGCACACATTGCGGTTTCATCTTGATTTGATACAAGATATTTCAAAACTTTTACATACCCAAAATGTAGGTTTTGAAGTAGGAGTTGAACCTACTAACGGCTTATCAAGCCAATACCAAGGAGCGCCTTTTCTTTTTTACTTTACTTATCTGTAATGGCGCAAAAACAGAGAAGGAATATGATTTGGGGTTTTCGGGTGGCAGCGAAATTGATTACTCAGAAATCAGAACCACATCAGACGAGTGGCACAGGTACGTCTTCCCGTTAATCGTCACCTGGATCTGGTCGCCGTCCTCATAATCCTTCCACGAAGTGACCTCACCCCGCAGAATAGACCCGTCAGGAAGACTGATGATGGCGCTCTTGAAGGTAAACGTGGTGTCAATGAGTTGATAGTTTCCGCAAGACGCCAGCATCATCATAATGGCGGCAAGAGCCGCCATTATACCTACGATTCTCTTTTTCACCATATCACCGCCTTAATACTCGACAGAAATCTCGGTCATGGCGTTGGACACGGAAAGGGTGGAGTCCACATCAACCATGAAGGCGGAAATCTCGGCCTCCAAAGCCTCAATCTTTTCCGCGACCTTGAGAGGATCCACCAACTCCACGGTCTGGGCGGCGACAAAGTCGGCCCGAACCCTCTTGACGTCATCAGAAGCGTTCTTCATGTCGGTGTTGCCATAAAGGGACTTGATGTACTCGTCTGCCCGGTGTTCCAGCTCATCGCCGTTTGCCTTGTCGGCAGACTGCTTGGCCTTTGCATAGGAATTACGGAGCTCAGCGAGAAGCAGCTTCTTCAGCTCCATACCGTGGTTCTTCATCTCGATGGCCTCCGCCACAGTGTACTCCTTGCCAGCGATCGTCACCTTGGTGGTCGCGTTAGACAGAACCACCGCCCGCTTGATGGCATCACGGCGGCGAATGAGGTCAACGACCTTGTCGTAGCCAGCCTCCATGTTCTTACAGAACTCCGCAACAGAAACGCCAGAAATCTTCTGGTTAGAGTGCTTGTTGGCTGTGATGAAGGTAGTCTCGTCGATGGCACCATATACACGAGAATCCAGCGTCTTTAACTCGCTCAGAGCCTTATGCACGTTCATGGTTTCTTTGGTCATGGTAATCTTTTCTCCTTTATCTTTGAAATTTATTTCAGCTCTTAATGAGCTGCGGTCGATAACATTTGCAAACCAAAACCCTCGGCTAACAGTTTGCCTGACGCTCCCAATTCACTTCGTCGTGCGTCGTTTCCCTATGTTGGTGCTCAAGCAGGGACTCGAACCCCAAACCTTACGCTAATCTGGCGCTAATACCGAGTATAGATCGGCTGCTCTACCGATTGAGCTACTTGAGCATCTATGCCGCACTCTCGGTGTAGCTGTCTGCCGAAAATTGAAACTCGCCATTCAGATATACCTCAAAATGACCCCTGACCGCTTTTACTTCATATCCATCCGGCATATCCGGCACCTCACTTTACACACAGTGTTTTGCGCTTTATTTTTCCATTCGATGTGTATTGATAACATTGGTAAAACAACAAGTTGCCGTATCCCAAATACTCCAACTCATCATCGATGTAGAACCGTGGCCGCTCAATCCATTTAGCTGCTATTACCTTAAGCTGAACGATCTTTTTCTTCTTCCCTTTGTTCGCAAAGATTTTTGATGGAAATTCCAGCCCGTTTTTAGATAGATAATTTCTTATCGTCTCCTCGGATGGATTTGCGCTGTTGATGAAGATAGAAAAACCCTCCTCGCAAAGCCAGCGATAGAGGGTATGGAACTTTTTGTTGGTAATCGTATGGTCAAAGTCCAAAACCACAATCGGATTTGCGGATTTATACATCATCAACAAGTCAATCACGCTCGATCTGTCTTCCTTGACGATGCTATCCGCATCATCTGTCTGAAATTCCCTCGTGATTTTGTAAATACCACGCAACTGGTTTGTTAAAAACTCCATGTATGACAAAACGCCTTTGAACTGCATTGTATCCAGGAGATTTCTCAGTTCATCCTCGGAGAAAATGCGATAGACGAACAGACTTTTCATTAGATGCTTCAACCTAATTGTCTCGCGGCGGGTCAAAAGCGTTTTGCTTATCCCATACTTATTGCACACATCGGTAGGCATACCGGTCAAGTAATCATGGCAGATATCGTAGGAAACCATAGTATCATTCATAATCTTACCCCCCTACCGAAGTGCTGTTTTATAAAGAATGTGCGGGTGAGGATTTGCACCTCACATGATGTGGATTATACCTGGCAGACCCTCTGCGCACTGAGCTACTCCGCCCTGTCCCCCTTGCGGGAGCGCCGAGTGGGACTCGAACCCATGTCCACATCTATCTGGACTGCATCTTAGCGTTTACTGTTGCGTGGGCTTCGATTACGAAACAACACGCTTTACTACTTGTCCAACATTCCTGCTGGAAGTATCTATTCCGCCACCGCACGAATTAACTGTGACATGGCTTTTGGAAGCCATCAAGAGCAAATGATGGAATGAGCCGCTCTTTGCCATCACTACAAGCACAAACTGCAATGCCAGGATCTTCAGTCCAACGCTTAAACTCTGCGGTATAGCTCGCATACCCGCTGGTCATTTTCCCGGAAAACCCGTTATACACGAAGTTTTTGACTCGCATCAAACTCACATCCATTCGTTTATTTTTTTGCAGCACGCAAACCCCCTGAACGTACTGCTGCCGACTGCCCTTTTGTTTCCAGTCGGCTCCCCTCTTGGTGGAGGTGGGGGGAATCGAACCCCCGTCCAAAATCCCTACTCGCTCAAAACATTCTTACGCAATATCCATTTCTTCGTTATGCCTTGCGGCGGCTCGATTAGAAATAGCAAGAAACAGCCGGGGCGTACCAGCTCTGGTACTGCTTCCACCACTCGGTTTTATGGCAGCCGAGAACCACAAAGGTGCTGAGTCTATACATACCCACAACCTTTACCGGCCCAGCGAGGTCTGCTGTGGGAAGTTCGCCTTTGCTCAGGCGGCAGCTCCCTCAAGAGCGGCAATCAGAGCGGGGTGAACCATAACGATCTCAGTGTTATTGTTGGCATTTGTGTTTGTTGTCCCTTAAGGTGGTAACATCCCTGCGTGTTTTGAGTTATCAGAACCCTGTCGAAACCATTACACCCCCATGTTCCCGCCCCGTTTGGGGCGGGGATTTTTTTGATTTTAGATCAGGTACATAAAGCGGGGGCCAGCCCAATGGAATAACTCGCACTGGTGTAGTCGGCGTTGCCGTTGGAGTTCACACGGCAGAAGTTGCCGCTGGCGTTGTAACTAGGGGAACGCAACAGATTATATCTTCGGTCGCCATCCTTATCCTTTTTATAATAAGGAATACCCTCTTGCTTATAGAAGTCATACCAATGTCCCTCACCAGAGGCAGAATAGAAGCAGCGACCGTATAGCTCGACCTCGCTCTTGAGCCATACCTTGCAAACCTCCCGCAGGATATCACTACTTCCCCCTCCGGCTGAGGTAAGCTTAATGACTGGCTTGATGATGGCCTGAAGTTCATCGGAACACCGCCCGAGGAAGTCTCCATTCAACCATTTCCCTGCATCAGAAGTGATAAAACCGCCTTTGTTTGTCCCGCATTCATTCATACAGCGATTTTCCTTGTACACATAGACCATGTCCCAAGAGATGGGTGCTTTTCCACTCCCATCAGCAAGGTCGTCATGGTTAAATCCGATAATCTGCCAAACAGCGATGTATCCATCCTTCATGTGATCATGTTTGGTTGCACCGAGTGCAAAAAACTGCTGCGCATTTCCAGACTTGCCAATACGATCAATGGCATCCCAGCTGATATGGTCGAGATTGGTAAGTGGGCTTGGCGGAACAGCAACAGAGACTGCGAGCGGACACGATGCAACAGCTTTCCGCAAAGCGTCCTCCAACCCTGTTACCGTAAAATTATCAAGTTTTAAGACGATCTCCATCTTCATCCCTCCATCAACCAATTTATGTCTTGCGCCCTTGGAGGCTCGAACTCCAGACACTCGCCTTAAAAGGACGATGCTTTCCCAACTGAGTTAATGGCGCAGAAAACCCAGGCGCAGACACGCCTGGGTAGAGAAATCACAATCGCCAAACCGTCTTGCAATAGAAGATCCGTTACTCTCACGCTTGGGCGCTCATAGTATTTACGAGTTGGCCCACGGAGCCTCTGCTAAAACTTAGCCCTAATCGCTCTACGACTGTCCACTCCTCACTTCACAGCTATCGCAATCAGGCTTGGCAATCACGGTACATCTCAACCCCTCCGCTGGTGTCGTCAGTCGGAACCGTTCTTCATTTATAGGCCGGGGTCAGCCAAACACAATTTTCACCCCATCGCTCCATCGCACAGCGTGTGGGGAAGGCCCGTTTCTGCCTCCGTGGCTGGTGGAACCATACCTGTGGTGACCCGGATGGGACTCGAACCCATGTTACCGCCGTGAAAGGGCAGTGTCTTAGCCACTTGACCACCGGGCCATGTGGAGAGCTGGCGAATTTCCGCAAGCTCTCCGATGGGTGCTTATGGACTCGAACCATTGATACCCCAAGACTATATTCTTTATGATAGCAAGAAAGGGAGGTGAAAAGATGGCAGGGAAAGGAGGCCGCCATAGTCTTTGGTATACACCCATGAAGGGGTTGGCGGTTTTCCTTTATGTCCTCACCAGCCGCCAGAAGGGAGCGTTGTTTATGTGTGCCGCCGGAACTCCGCCCGGAAATCGGCGTGACCCCTCGCAGACCCCGCTCTATGTCTACTTGCCTTATTACGGTGGCCAACCGCCCGATATGTGTTGGCAATGTTGAGTTTGCAACCTCTCATGCTTCTATCATAACGGGACTAAGCGTTGGGGTGGAAAACCACCCCGCCGGAATCGTACCGGCCCAGGCAATAGTGCCATCGAACCTCGCTTATACTTGATACTTAACCGGGATTTTAGGTGCAATCCATGTTCCGATACTCATGACCGCCGCATCCATAACCCATACAACAAGGCTTTTCGGGGCCTTGACAACAAGCGGAATAGAGTACAAGAAACACTCAATGAGTGTTTTGGCGACAAAGACACCAAGGAATGTTGCGCTCACGATTATCAAGACCCGCTTGATTGTGCTTGCGTTACTCTTGACGCCGTAATGACCGACCCAAAGACCAATCAGTACATTCCCAACGATCCAACCGGGCGGGAACCAGCCTGATGTCAGAAGGCTCACGAACAGGCACCCGACACCACCGACCACTGCTCCGACAATAGACCCAAAGTAGTAGCAGTAAACCGCAAATACGATGTACCCAAGGTCAAGACTCGCATGACCAATGACCGGGATTTTTGCCGTCATACTGACAGCAACATACAGGGCTATACCAAGCCCAAGAAGGCAGACCGTACGAACTCCGTTTGACTTTTTCATACCGTCTCACCTCAAACGACAGCCCATACGATACAAGCCATCAGAAAAAGACCGGCAGAAAATGCCGGAAGCCCAGACAGGAGCTTAGCCACTCGACGATTACGGCGATTGACCTGACGCTCACGACGGCGGGCGCACTTGGCAATATACCTTTCGGCCCGGATTTCCCTTTCTTCCATAGACATGACAGCCCCTCCCTACGCCGTACGGCCAACGATGGAAGATCGCTCCATAGCGAAATTCCCGCAGGGCCGCTCACGGATAACCTTGCCATCCTTGTTCTTCTCCTGGATAGTACCATGGCAAACCCAGACATTGGTGCCGGAAACCTTCTCCATGATGGCGCCGCACTTCTTGCAGACTTTCTTGTTCTTCTCCTCGGCGACTTTGGGCTTGATGCCCATAATAGCCCCCAGTTCGGCAAACGACTTGACCACAATGTTCTTCATATACGATCTCCTCCCTTTCAATGATAGGCATATACGGTCAGGGACTCTACAGGTTTCAAAATACCACCCGCAGATTGTTTCCCACAGACCGCCCGTCTTGGGCGGTTTCGTCGTAATTTTCAACGACTCGTCAGTGTGGTTTTTATAGGAGTGAGGATACCTGTTTAGTCGTCCTCACGCTCGGGGCAGGACTCCTCATGTTCCGGATAGCAGTCGGGACAGAGAGGCTTACCGCAGTAAGGGCAAAACTCCACCTCATCGGCGGGGATGTCGATACCGCACTCATGGCATTTGAACTTTTCGCCCATACCTTAGCCCTCCTTCTTGGCCTTGAACTCCACCTCATAGGTGGCGCCGGGGGTCACGATGCGGTGGCAGATCTCCGCCAGATAGTTGACGAAATACCGATGGTTGGCACAGGTGACGGTGAGAGCCTTCCGGCTCTTCTTGGAATAGATGGACATCAGGTAGTTCACATCATGGGATGTGGGCTTGTAGTCCCCGCCGAGCATAGCGGTGACGATACTCTGGAGACTCTTGAGCAGATTGGTCTTGCTTGCCGGGTTCTTGCCCATGTCATACTCACGGGCAACCTCGCTCATAGCGTAGCTGTCATTGATCTTCTTGGGATTGATACCCAAGTCAACGGCTTTCTGAGCCGTCATGACAAAGTTCATCTTCTGAGCGATATGGGGCCACTTCTCGTCGGCCCCGATACCGCCGCAATACTTGTTGAGCTTGAGAAGGTCGATAGTACGTTCCTTCTCAACGATACCCCGGACAGGAACCTTATCATCGCCCTTCTTCTCGTCCTTGACCCCGATGGTCATAAAGGAAAGGCGCTGGACGGCGGTGAGCATGGGGTCGGGGGTGTTCTTGCAGTCCTCGAAGCACATATCCCGAACGGTGGCAGTGTACTCGTTGATGATCTGGGTGAGGGTCTCATCGGTCTTGGATGCGTCCTCAAACTTGCCGGTCTGGATAGCCTCATTGTAAGCCTTGACCAATTCCTCGGCCTTGCCTTTCAGTTCGACCAACTTGGCCTCATTTTCAGCTCTGGTCATAATAGTTACTCCCTTCTTATTTTTGTATCAAGCGGTTTACCGCTCAAGAAAGCCGCCGGAGTTGATACCCCGGCGGCTCTATCAACGGTAAACCCCACGCCGGTAGTGCCGGCCCCGCATTTCAACGGTGGGCCGTCAATACGACCAACCGTTGTTACGGTATTCCGTGGCATAAGCGTCGTTTCTAACGCCTACCGGCTCATGGGGGAAATTTTCATTCTTCACAATACTCGACCAAATTAGGTTTTCATACCATGCGCCTTCTGTTCGGCTCCTCGGAGCATAACCACCCTGGGGTGGGAACATTGGACGATACTAATAGCCCTCAATGATCTTTTTCGCATAGCCTTCAGTTCCTCAAGCCGAGTTTAGGCTCATAGGCACAAACCTCCGGGGATTTTCACAATCTCGAACCCGTAGCTTAATTCTACGGCACCGGCGACAGATGGATATACCATCAATGCTTTTCTTTAACGTCCTCAAGCTGGACACAAGGCCATAGCTGGAAGTGCCGGACATCTCCGGTTGTATTCCGTAGCCTCTCAAGGCGGGGCGGCTTGCCCTTGCCTTTCACCCTACACCGCAAAGGGGCAACCCCCTTTTGCCCAAACGTGGGCGGCGGGGTGCCTTTGCGGGGCC